>Ga0213868_10000106_pt1 | contig 70240 bp, 63 predicted proteins | sample PICome_9_FD_160087 | JGI IMG/M metagenome (GOLD analysis project Ga0213868, IMG submission 160087) | Coastal seawater microbial communities near Pivers Island, North Carolina, United States - PICO127 | ecosystem: Environmental > Aquatic > Marine > Coastal | place: USA: North Carolina... | reverse complement strand
GCTTCAGGCTATGCAGCCGGAGGGCTTTCATGAGCTTCCGGCGTTCAAGGTAGACAAGCTTCAGGAGCAGTTCTCCGGGGGCGATGTGCTGATTCACGTTGCCGCGGATGATCCAATTGTGCTTGCTCACGGCACCCGCGGGTTGGTTCGAGACTCCATGCCATTTGCGAGCGTTCGCTATGTTCAGTCCGGATTTGCTCACACGCCAGGCATGGTTCCAGCAGGGATAACTCACCGCAACCTGATGGGGCAGGTTGACGGCACTGCCAACCCGAAGTTTGGGACAAAAGACTTCGACAGCGTGGTTTGGATTGACGAGGGCCCTACTTGGATCCAAGGCGGCACGCTGCTTACCTTCCGAAGAATTGCAATGCAGCTGGACACCTGGGATCAGCTGGGCACCCCGAGCAAAGAAGAGGTGATTGGTCGCAAGCTTTCAAATGGCGCCCCGTTGACCGGCGATAACGAAAGTGACACTCCAGACCTAGCCGCTAGGCACCCAAATGGCCTGACTGTAATTCCAGACTTTGCTCACATTAGACGCGCGGCTCCGGCCAAAGACGGCGAGCGAATTTTCCGCAGGCCATTTTCTTATGACGCTGGGATCTCCTCCTCGGGATCCGTGGATGTTGGACTGCTTTGGACTGCCTATCAGAGGAATATGGACCAGCAATTTATTCCGATTCAAAAGCGGCTAGACGAGCTTGACCTACTAAATAGCTGGACTGTGCCGATAGGCTCGGCTGAGTTCGCAGTAGCAGGTGGGGTCGAGTCAGGCGAAGTTATCGCAGAAGCACTATTCTCATAGGGTGCCAGAGACTAAACCACACAAAATTCGCGGCCGGGTTATAGATTCTGGCGAGCAGCTTTCGAAGAAGCTATTGCTCAGCTACATCGTAATTTTGGCTCTGGCGATGAGCCTGATTCCCTACTCAATTGACCCGTACCTTCCAGCATTCCCTGAGGTGGCGGACTTCTTTGGCGTTCCCAATGGAACGGTTCAGGCCTCGTTGACTGGCGTCACCGTTGGTATTGCACTTGGCCAGCTGGTAATCGGGCCACTGTCGGACGCTTTTGGTAGAAGGCCGTTGATTCTGGCTGCCACCGCCGGCTTTGGGCTGAGCGCAACCCTGGCATTCTTTGCACCGAACTTTGAACTGTTCCTGTTCCTTCGCTTTGCAATGGGCTTCTTTGCAGCCGGTACCGACGTGGTGAGCAGGGCTATCGTTCGTGACCTGTTCAAGGGCCAGCCGATGCAGACCATGCTGGCAAGGGTGTTTTTGATCCAGTCGCTTTCGCCAATCATTGGACCCATCGTTGGGTCCCAGGTCACAGAAGTTGCCCCCTGGCAAACTGTGTTTCTGATTTTCGGCTTCACCGGCATCCTGCTGGCGCTGTTTGCCTACCGGTTGCTAATTGAAACCCTTCCGGTTGCCAAGCGGCGAAGCAGTACCCCGCTTGGTTTGGCCAGGGGCTACAAGGCGGTACTAAAGGACCGCGTCTATATCGGACTGATGATCTTTGGAGCCTTCCAGCTATCGGCCCTGTTTGCATACCTGAACACGGTGCCGTTTTTGTTCCAGGATGGCTATGGCCTTTCGGCTTCAGACTTCGGCTACTGGGTGGCAGCGAACTCTTTCGCCTCCTACATCGGCGTTCAAGTGGGCGCCTATGCCGCCAGGGTGATTAAGGGGCAGTGGCTTCTTGCAATCTACTCATCGCTTGGCATTCTGATTGGCCTGGGGCTATTTGCAACCTCTGGCTCCGGGCTGTTGGTGGCTGAAGCCTTCTTTATGCTGCAGCTGTTTATCTTTGGTGCTGGAATAACCACGATCCCAACCATCGCGCTTTATAACCACGGGTCTGAGGCCGGCACAGCGGCATCACTGCTGGGGGTTGTGAACTTCTCAACAACCAGCGTTGTCTCAGTTGTCTACGGCTACCTAAACACCGACACCAGCCACGACATTGGCATCCTGATCGCCGTCCTGTTCACGGTTTCCCTGGCAAGCCTGATCTTTATCACTAGACCCTGGAAAGTTCCAGATTTGAGAACTTCGAATTAGCTTGCCGCGCGCTTGGTTTTTCTGCCCTGCGACAAATATGCACCGAGCAAAACAAAAAGTGCCCCAACCGGCTCATACCAGTGCAACCCCTCCGATAGCAGCAGCACTCCCCAGAAGGTTGCGATCACCGGGTTGGTGTAGGTGACTGTAGCGGCAACCGCACTGCCAGCCTTGGCAACAACCTGATGGAATAGCCAATAGGCAATTCCGCTTCCAAAAACACCGAGCATGAAAAGCGCGCCGGCGCTCTGGATGGTTGGTGCGGCAATAAACAGTGGCCCGGTGAGGACATAAACCGGAAGCAAAATGATTGCACTTGTTAGCACCTGCACGCTTGCCGTGGCGGTTGGAGGCAACCCCATCGGTGTCACGTAGCGCCTCAGGTACGGGCCGCCAATTCCGTAGGAGAGGGAGGCCAACAACAGCGCAATGATTGCAATTGGCTCACTCTGGCCAAACCCCTGCCAAATGCCAAGGGTGATGCCAACCCCAACCAGACCGATCAGCAGCCCAATAACTGCAGTCGAGCTTTGCTTCTGAGCGCGAAACAGAGTTGTCGTAGCTAGCAGAGTAAATAGCGGGGTGGTGGCATTCAAGATCGCGGCCAAGATGCTGGTGGTGTATTGCTGGGCAAATGCAAACATCGTGAACGGAAAAGCCGACATGAAAAAGCCGGCAACACTCAGATGAAGCCACTGACTGGCTTTGCTTGGAAGCCTGTGTCCCAGGCTGTAGGTGATGATGATCATTGCTGTGGCACCAAGCAGCACTCGCCAAAACGCCACACCAACAGCCGTAGTTAGTTCTAGTGAAAGCTCGATAAACAGAAAACTAGAGCCCCAAATCAGGGCCATTGGGATAAATCTAATTACCCAGCTATCTAGCACCAGGGACCGCTTTAGTCAGTCTGAATTTCAGACTTATCGCCTGACCATAGGGTGTGGAAGGTGCCAGGCATGTCTACTCGCTTATAGGTGTGGGCGCCAAAGAAATCGCGCTGGCCTTGAACCAGTGCAGCAGGAAGCCTGGTGGCCCTGAGGCCATCAAAGTAACTCAGTGACGAAGCAAAGGCTGGAACTGGAATCCCGGCAAGGCTTGCTTTTGCAACAACCTCACGCCAGCTGGCTGCCGCGTCCTCAATTGCCTTGGTGAAGTAGTCATCAAACAGCAGTGAAACCAGCTGCTCGTTCTTGCCGTATGCATCGGAGATGCGGTTTAGGAACTGAGCCCTGATGATGCAGCCACCGCGCCAGATCTTGGCAACGGCACCCAGGTTGATTTCCCAGTTGTTCTCCGCTGCTCCGGCTCGAATCGCATCGAAGCCCTGAGCATAAGCGACGATTTTGGAGGCGTAAAGCGCCTTGCGAACGCTCTCAATGAAGGCAGCCTGGTCGGCAATGTCCCAGCTGGTGGTTCCGGCGCTAAAGGTCGGGGCAGCTTTGCGCTGGGCTGACTGTGAAGACAGTGAGCGTGCGAACACGGCTTCTGCAATTCCAGACACCGGGGTGCCAAGATCCAGTGCGCTCTGCACGGTCCAGACTCCGGTTCCCTTGGAGCCGGCTGCATCCAGAATCACGTCAACCAAAGGCTTGCCGGTCTTAGCGTCAACCTGTGAAAGAACCTCGGCTGTGATCTCAATCAGGTAGCTTTCGAGCTCACCCTTGTTCCAGTTTTCCAGCACCCCGGAAACTTCCATGGGGCTCAGGCCGCCTGCCTGTCGAAGAATGTCATAGGCCTCAGCAATAAGCTGCATGTCCGCATATTCGATTCCGTTGTGAATCATTTTCACAAAGTGCCCAGCACCGTCGGTGCCAACGTGAGTCACACATGGTTCGCCCTCGGCAACCGCAGCAATTGAAGCAAGGATCGGTCCGAGGGTTTCATAGGATTCCTTGGTGCCACCTGGCATGATCGAAGGTCCCTTTAGGGCACCCTCCTCACCACCGGAGATTCCGGCCCCAACGAAGTGGATTCCCTTTTGGGAAACCTCCCTCTCACGCCTGATGGTGTCGGTGAAGAGGGCATTTCCGCCATCAACAATGATGTCGCCCTCTTCGAATCGTTCCGCAAGTGCGCTGATCACAGCGTCGGTTCCAGCACCGGCCTGAACCATGATGATTGCGGTTCTAGGGGTTGATAGCGACGCCACAAATTCATCAATGGTTTCGCTCGCAATGAAGTTAGCTTCTGGGTGCTGCGCAACAAGCGCTTCGGTTTTGTCGACTGAGCGGTTGTAGATAGCAACAGAGTTGCCTGCTCGCGACGCTAGGTTTCTGGCAAGGTTTGAGCCCATGACGGCTAGACCCACGACACCAATGTTTGCCTTTGACATGTTAGGTTCCTGATTCTTTGTTGTTGAAATTTAGTCGCACACCGTCGGGCAGAAGATTTCCTTTAGGTTAGCGCAAATAAGGTCTTAGCTCTTGAGCGCTTCAGTGATGATGTCGACAAAGCGATCCACATCTTCGGTTGTGGTGTCAAAAGCACACATCCACCGAACCTCGTGGATTTCTAGGTTCCAGTCGTAAAAGTGAACCTGTTTTCGAATAGTTTCAATCGCTTTCGGGTCCAAGGTCGCAAACACCGCATTGGCATCAGTGGGATTTGTGAATTCAAGCCCCTTGATCTCTCCGGCTGCAATTCGGGCCTCCAGCTTGCTCCTAAGCTCCTGCGCCATCTTGTTTGCGTGTTGTGCCGACCTGATTCCAAGCCCATCATCAAACAGGGCTAGCAGTTGAACTGAAGCAAAGCGCATCTTCGACATTAACTGCATCGACATTTTGCGAAGATAAATGAGTCCGTCCACTGCCTTGGGGTTTAGAACCACAACCGCCTCGGCGGCAATCAGGCCATTCTTGGTTCCGCCGAGGCTGAGCACATCAACACCTGCGTTGGTGGTGAAATCGGCAAAGTCACAGCCAAGCGCCGCAGCTGCATTCCATAACCGAGCCCCGTCCATGTGCAGCAGCAGGTTGTTTTGGTGGCAGTAGTCGGCAATCGCCTTGACCTCTGATGGTGTGTAGACGGTGCCGAGCTCGCTGCTCTGAGTGATCGAGACCACCATTGGCTGAGCTCGGTGCTCAAACCCAATGTCATAAACCTGAGTTGCTATCGACTCCGGGGTGAGCTTGCCACTTTGGTGCTTCACGTTGAACAGCTTGAGGCCGCTGACGCGCTCCGGAGCACCGCCCTCATCGGTTTCGATATGAGCGAGGTTCGAGCAAATCACAGCACCCCAGCGCGGCATCATGGCAGTTAGCGCCACCACATTGGCGCCGGTGCCGTTGAAGACCACGAAGGTTTCGGCCTGCTCACCAAACACCTGCTTGATCTTGTCTTCAAGCGCTTTTGTGTACTGGTCATAGCCGTAGGCGCTTTGGTGGCCCTCGTTTGCATCCTGCAGTGCAGCCAGCACCTCCGGGTGAACCCCGGCGTAATTATCGCTAGCGAAGCTGCGCCAGGTTTTGTCGTGAATTGCCAATCGGCACCCCAAATCTAAAGTTTGAACTAACTCCATCTTTGCACTAATCAAGCCGCGACTAACCTATAGATATGGCTCAAAGTATTTATGTGGCGTCAGTCGAAGGACACACTGCAAAGTCTGTTGTGGCCCTGGGGGTTTTAGAGGCGCTCAAGCTGCGCCACAAGAAAATTGGGGTGTTTCGAGCGGTTGTGCCAATCCGTGAAACCCGTGACCGAGTGCTTGAACTTTTACTTGCAAACCTGCCCAATAAATTGGCTTACGAATCCGCGATCGGTGTTGGCTATCAGGAGCTTCACGACTCTCAAGACAAGGCTCTCGAGACAATTTCCAAGAGATATGAAAACCTGGCAGCCAACTGCGATGCGGTTTTGATACTTGGCTCTGACTACACCGATGTCGCAGCCCCTGCCGAACTGTCCTTCAATGCCAAGGTTGCAGCCAACCTAGGAGCGCCGGTGCTCTTGGTTGTCAACGGCAGAGAGATCGATGGCAGCGATGAACATCTCGGACAGGCAGAGGAGCGGTCGGCCAAAAAGATCGCCCAAATCGCGGAGGTCGCAGCTCGCGAAGTGGGCGATTATCACGCGACCGTTCTAGGCGTTGTAGTAAATAGGGCGGAGCCTGGGAACCTGGAACGCATCAGACAGCTGGTTTCTAAGGCAACGAAGCTAGTCAGCGTGTTTGTGGTTCCGGAAGATCCATTCCTAGTGGCCCCAAGGCTCAGCGAGATTCAAACCGCGATCTCTGGAAAGTTGGTCTTCGGTTCCAAGCAGCGCCTGAGCTCGGCAGCACTCGATGTTGTGGTGGCAGCGATGTCGGTCCCGAATGTTCTCACCAGGCTGATGCCGGGCGCGGTAGTTGTTGTTCCAAGTGACAGAACCGACGTGCTGTTGGCACTGATGATGGCGGACAGCTCACAAACTTTCCCGAAGCTAGCCGGCATCGTCCTAAACGGCGGCTTTGAGATGCCGGATCCAATCAAGACTCTAATTCGAGGACTCAAGCCAACCCTGCCGGTTATCGAGGTTCCTACCGGAAGTTTTGATAGCACCATGGCGGTAATTCAAACCCGTGGAACAGTCTCGGTCGCTGATACCGAAAAAACAGCGCGGGCAATCAAGCTGGTCACCAAGCACGTTCCGAAGGCGGCGCTCGCAAAATTAATTGCCGTCACCACTGTCACGGTGGTGACACCAATGATGTTTGAGCAGCAATTAGCCAAGCGCGCCAGCGCAAACCAGCAAACCATTGTGTTGCCCGAAGGTAGCGACGACAGAATTTTGGAAGCCGCGCACCAGGTGCTCCAGGCCAAGATTGCCAAGCTCATTATTTTGGGAAATAAGGAAGACATCCAAAAGCGCGCAACGCAAATGGGGCTGAAGCTGACTGGCGCCAAGATCATCGAGGTTGAATCCTCCTCAAAGCTCAAGCAGTTTGCCACTGTTTACGCCAAGCTTCGCGAACACAAGGGAGTATCGCTTCCAGAGGCCCTGGAGACGATGCGTGATGTTTCGTATTTTGGAACGATGCTGGTGCATCAGGGGCTTGCCGATGGCATGGTTTCGGGAGCGGCTCACACCACAGCCCACACCATCACTCCAAGCTTCGAGATCATCAAAACCAAGCCCGGGGTGCTCTCAGTCTCGAGTGTCTTCCTGATGGCCCTAGAAGATCGAGTTGTTGTCTACGGTGACTGCGCGGTAATTCCAGAGCCCACGGTTGAACAGCTGGCTGACATCGCAGTTAGTTCAGCAGCTACCGCGAGAAAGTTCGGCATTGAGCCACAGGTTGCAATGCTGTCGTATTCAACAGGAGCCTCCGGAACCGGTGCAGAGGTGGACCGGGTTCGAGCAGCCACCAAACTGGCAAAGCAGCTGGCACCAAGGTTGTCAATCGAAGGACCAATTCAGTTTGATGCGGCAGTTGATGCGGCGGTCGCTCTTGCCAAGCTGCCCGGATCCAGCGTTGCAGGCAAGGCGACGGTTTTTGTGTTCCCGGACCTCAACACCGGAAACAATACCTATAAGGCAGTTCAGCGCACCTCAGGTGCTTTGGCCATTGGCCCAGTTCTGCAGGGCTTGAAAAAGCCAGTCAATGATCTGTCTCGTGGAGCAACCGTGAAGGATATCGTGAACACGATCGCGATCACCGCAATTCAGGCACAGGGGTAGCTAGATGAAGCCGGTCTTGGTTGTGAACTCAGGCTCGAGTTCATTGAAGTATCAGGTTTTGGACACCGACAGTAATGAGTCACTGCTGTCTAGCCTAGTTGAGCGAGTAACCGATCACAGGGTTGCCTTTCAGCAGATGCTGGCAGAGCTTTCTGCGAGCAACATCGAGATCCAAGCAATTGGCCATCGGGTAGTGCACGGAGGGGCGAAGTTTTCTGCTCCGGTGGTACTGACCGCTGAGGTGATTAGCGAGATCGAGAAATTGGTTCCGCTTGCACCGCTTCACAACCCTGGGAACCTAAGCGGAATCCGGGCTGCTATCGCTGAGTTTCCATCTCTAACCCAGGTTGCGGTGTTCGACACCGCTTTCCACCAGACCATGCCGGCAAGTTCCTACAGTTACGCGATTGATGCGAATTTGGCTGCGCAATACGGGGTCAGGAAATACGGTTTCCATGGCAGTTCCTACGCTTATGTCACGGCGCAGGCTGCAGAATTTTTGGGCAAAGACCTGCGCGATCTAAATGCCATTATTTTGCACCTAGGGAACGGAGCCTCGGCTTGCGCGATAAAGAATGGTAAGTCCTTTGACACCTCGATGGGAATGAGCCCGTTGCCTGGCTTAGTCATGGGCACGCGCTCGGGAGATATTGACCCAGCCATAATCTTCTACCTCCACAACGCAGCCGGAATGGGGTTTGACGAGATCGACCTGCTGCTCAACGGTCAGTCGGGACTTCGGGGACTGACCGGCTCTGGCGACCTCCGCGACGTTTTAGAGCGAGCACAGCAAAATGATCCGGCCGCAGTGTTGGCAATCGAGGTCTACGTTCAGCGCATCAAACACTATTTGGGAGCATACCTAGCCGAACTTGGACAAATCGACGCCGTTGTTTTCACGGCCGGCGTGGGAGAGAATTCGTCTCCAATTAGAGCCTTGGTCTGCGCGGGGCTTCAGTCGCTTGGCATTGTTGTGAACCAGCAGCTCAACCAGGAGCATGCTTCTGGAAACAGAAGCATCTCGGCGGCGAGCTCTAAGTCTCAAGTGCTAGTAATTCCAACCAATGAGGAACTGGAAATAGCAACTCGTGTGGCCGAATTTCTCAGATGAAATGGGTCTAGTGTGGGGACATGGTTGAAATCAAGTCTGTTCCATTCATAATCGACGCTCCGGTTGCCGGCTACCTTTTCAAGGCCAAAAACCCCAAGGCCCAAATCCTACTGCAGCACGGATATGGCGAATACACAAAGAGATATGTCACCCAGTACTCGAAGCTCATACCAAAGCTGGTTGAGCGTGGATTCGATGTCTATGCAATAGATCTTGAGGGCCATGGCAATACTGCTGGTGAGCGCGGTCTGATTGATGTTCAGCAAGCCGTTGAACACCACCTGCTGGCTCGAGCTGCGATGCCGAGCACGCTCCCAACATTTTTGTTCGGGCACTCACTCGGTGGCCTGGTGACCGCTGGCAGCATAACTAGAGATCAGTCCAACGTCGCTGCGGCAATCATTTCAAGCTCCGCCATGCAAACCCCGTCCAAGCTCTGGGAGCGTTCGCTGGCTAAGGTGATGACAGCAATTGCGCCAAGTGGCCCACTGCCGCTTCCTCGTCCGGGCATTGAGGCGCTGACTCGTGATGCCCAACTCCTGAAAGTCATTGAAGCCGATTCTGAAATGTTTAAGGGCAAGGCCAAGAACAAGGTCGCCAAGACCACCCTTGCTGTCTCGGATGGGGTTTGGGTCAATGCTTCTAATTGGCTGGTCCCAACCTTGTTTATTCATGGCGACCAGGACACCTCAACTAACTTTGAAAACTCTGTTTCGCTTCACAAAGCGATTGGCTCGAAAGACAAGACCCTAAAGGTTTATGAGGGCGGTTTCCATGAGCTTCTCAATGACACCATCGCCGCCAGGGTTGAAAAAGATCTCTTTGCCTGGCTTGATGCCAGAACACCAAAGTCGAAGTAACAATTCAAAAGAATTTGACTTTGGGGGAAACCTTGAACATAATTTTCCCCAATGAGTAATCGATCAGCACTAATGGCGCAGGAAACCTGCGCTATGTTCTGCTGCTCGATGGCAATGTGCATGAGCGTGTGCCGCTAATTACCGCTAGTAATTAGTTTCTAGGCACCAGCACCCCGACAAACGCACGTGATTCGTGCAATTTATCGACAACCACTCTTGCCAAAGGACTCATAAAAATGACAACTCTAAAGACCCAAACATCCACAGTTGCAAAAGGCTTCGCGCTCTACGTTGGAATCTCAGAAGAAGACGCCCTGGCCGCTGGAACCTCACTGTCTGAAATCGCGGCAGAACTAAAAAGGACGCTCGCGAATTTGATCCCAGAAAAAGCCAGTGAAACCTACGCTGCGCTAGCCCTTGCTCCTGCCGGTGCCACTGGCCGGAATTTGGACATCACCAGGATCGCACTCAGAGAACCCAAGGCCACCAATGCTCCGGTAGCACCTATCTCGCAAGAGCAAACAGCAGCAAAGGGGCTGGTGGTAGACCTGACTAGGCGGAAACTCTTTGTTGACGGACGCAATGCGCAGCTGACCTGCAAAGAATTCGAGCTGTTCGCTTTCTTGATCGAGAACACCGGTCAAACCGTCAGCCGTCAACAGATCGCAAACATCTCAGAGCGCTGCGGAGAAGCAACCCCAAATGCCAGAACCATCGATGTTCACGTCCGCCGGCTTCGCTCGAAGATTGCCGGTTACGAGGATGTGATTAGGACCAGTCGTGGCATTGGCTATCGCTTCGACAAGCACCCGGACGTGTTGATCGAGCAGTTCTAGCCTGTTTTGGCAATTGGCTTGCGATAGAAAAAGCGCAGGCCAACTGCCAGCGAAGTCACTAGCAGTGCCCGGGTAATCACCGGTAGCAGCCAATCGCGACAATGGGCAATTGGTAGCGGCGGACTCGCGGCGAAGCTAGCCTCAGCAACGCCGCTGCCAGCAGAACCACCAAGCTCAGAGCGCTCATAGCTTGTCAGATTAGCGCTTTACAACAACCATGGCAGCGCCAGTTACAACCAGCAGCACCCCAAGGAAGTTCACCGGAGCAAAGTTGATTGCGGAGATTGGAAGCAGTAGGTCCAAGATCAGCGCTGCAACCACCTGGCCAGTCAGTAGCGATAGCCCGAGTGCCAGAACACCGATTTGCCGCACTACCAGCACCTGCAAAAAGATAAACGCCCCGCCAACCACGCCACCGAGATAAAGCCACGGGTTTGTTGGCAGCGACTGGATAACTGGAATTCCCTGAACCAGAAGCAGTGTCACAAGAATAATCAGCGTGCCGGCAACGAAGTTGACGTAGGTGGAAAGCAGCACTGACCCGGTTTGTTTGGCAAGACGACCATTGATTGCCTGCTGGAACCCGGTGCCGAAGCCAGCCAAAAACGGCAATACAACCAGTGGACTTATCACCTGGAACCCCAGTCCAGCAAACAGCACCACCCCAATCAGTGCCAATAGGGCACCGACAAGCCTGGCCAGCGAAAGCACTCGCTTGACCATTCCAATCAACCCGAAAGAATCCAGCATTAGCGCTGACAATGCTTGACCAGAAACTATGGCAAGCGTAAATAATGTGATTCCAAGACTTGGGGCAACCAAGCCCTGCATCATGACAAAAAAGCCTCCGGCGAAACCCCCGAAAAACAACCAGAGTGGAAGCCTGCCGCGGGCAAGTGCCTTCAGCATCTCCAGCAGTTTGTGTCGCTGAGGCCTCAGGCTAAACAGCACGGCTGTAATCAAGACTGTTCCGATTCCGAAAGAGATCAGCGCTGCAACCAGTCCGTTTTCAAGCTCTAGCCCAAGTGCGCCATTTACTCTCGACTGCACGGCAATGAGAGCACCAGCAACAACGCTTAGGGAAATCGCCAACGGCTTTGGCAGCACTTGGTCGGTCCCCATGGTTGTTTCCTAGCTCTGATTACCTGACTGGTAACCATAAAAGGATAGCGACGGGTTTGTCTGATTAGTGCTCGGCCAACCCGGTTCTGGAATTGGGCCGGGAGAGTAATCTAGGAAACTATGAACAAGCAATCAGAGGCCTTCGCTCCAAAGCAACTCTTCTCGTACTTCGCAACCGGTGAGGCAATCACCTGGGGTCTGTTGATAGCAGGTCTAATTGCCAGGGCCCTGCTGCCCACCCCTGACATGCTAATTACGGTGGTCGGGGCAACACACGGATTCATGTTCCTGAGCTATGCGGTTACTGCTGCGTTGGTTGGTGTGAATAACCGCTGGGGCCTCTACAAAACCTCAATTGGCGTGATTCTTGCCATCGTTCCTTTCGCAACTATCCCATTTGAAAAATGGCTGCTGAAGCGCAATTTGCTTGAGGGAAAGTGGCGCGTTCAAAAGTCGAAGGACAAGCGAGACGACACTTTGATTGACGGCCTATTCCGCTGGTTTATTAACCGTCCAGCTCTGCTGGTGCTGTCTCTTGCGGCCTTCGTGATTGTTCTATTTTCAGTTCTTTTGATTCTTGGGCCACCTGATCAGTGGGGTAAATAGCGCGGCTTTTGGGTTGGCATGACTTCGTCAAAACACCCCCTAAGCTAGGAGCACACGAATCGGTCAGCAACTAGTTGATCGAACCCACAAGGAGTGATAACCGTGCCCGCGACGACGACGTCAAAGCATGATTCCGCCGGATGGCGAAACGTACCAAAACAATCCAAACCAGTTGACCAAAAGCGTGTTCAAGAGCTTTTGAAAAAAGAGTGGGAAAGGTTCGAAGCCTCCACTAAGGCATCTGGTGACCACAATAAAAAGGCAAGCAAGGTCCTCCCACTTGGAGTGACATCTAGCTTCCAGCACTGGGACCCCTACCCAATCTCGATAGTTTCGGCCAAGGGTGCTTATCTAACCGATGTTGACGGCAGAAAGCTACTGGATCTCTCCATGGGCTTTGGCGCCATGTTGGTTGGTCACCTGAATCCCAAGGTAATCAAGAAGGTCAAGAAGGCGATTCGCTCGACTGGAACGCTCTTTGTAACGCCGTCGCCAACCGCGACCGATGTTGCCGAGAAGTTCAAGAAGCGCTTTGACCTGGACATGCTTCGATTCACCAACTCCGGAACCGAGTCAACCATGTACGCGATCCGCACTGCTCGCGCAGTCAAGGGCAGAAACGGCGTAATCAAGGTTGAGGGTGGCTACCACGGTGGCTATGACCCATTGCAGGTTTCTGTGAAGCCAGCGCTGAATGAAATTGGTGATGCCAATTTGCCAACAGCCCAAGTTCCCCCCGAGGTTGAGGCCGGCGATGTTTATGTCGTGCCCTACAACAACCTTGAGAGCCTAGAAAAGATCATGAAGGATCACGGCAAGAAGATTGCCTGCTTCATGATTGAGCCGGTAATCGAGAACCTCTCAATCATCCTGCCGGATGAGGGTTACCTGAAGTCGGTTCGTGAACTGTGTGACAAGTACGACATCGCACTGATCTTTGACGAGGTAAAGACCGGTTTGACCGCTGGAGTGGCGGGAGCCGCCGCCAGGTTAGGCGTGAAGCCAGACCTGATCACTCTTGCCAAGAGCATTGGTGGTGGATTCCCACTGGCTGCCTTTGGTGGCAAGCAGGAGTACATGGATGCAGTTGTTGACAACCGCATGGCTCACTTTGGAACCTACAACGGAAACCCATTGGTGATGGCCGCAGCTGACGCCGTTGATGAAATCTGCACGCCAGCCGCATTGGCTGGTGCTGAGGCAATCAACAACGCAACCTTGGCCAAGCTAGATCAGATCATTGCTGAGTTTGAGCTTCCGGCACACACCATTGGTTTGGGTGTGAAGGGCGCAATGATTTGGTCGCCGGATCCAGTTCGGAACTATCGCGACTATAAGGCAACCGATTTTGAGACCGCTGAGCTTTCTTGGCTCTGGGGTGTCAACCGCGGCGTGCTGACCCCTCCGGGGCTTGATGAGCAGTGGTTGGTTTCACTTGCTCACACCCAGAAGGACATGGACAAGATGGTTGCAAGCACTAGGGAGCTAGCCGCGGCACTTCGCGCCTAAGAACAAAAAACAGGTACCTCTGATTTGCACGACCCGATAAAAGAGTGAAATAATGTTCAGTGAATAATACTTCACTGAATTGAGTAAATTGGAAACGAGTCTTGGACTTTGGTTGGGTGTCATCGCACTGATTTTGTTCCTGCTGGCAATTGACTTAATCGCGCATCGCAAGGCGAGCGTGATTTCGATTAAGGAAGCAGCTATTTGGTCCAGCATCTGGGTCGCATCCGGAGTGCTGTTTGGTGTCTATGTTTGGGTCGAGTTTGGGTCCGAATTTGGTCAAGAGTACTTCTCGGGCTTTGTGATTGAAAAGTCTTTGGCCATCGACAACGTCTTTGTCTGGGCATTGATCTTTGCCGCATTCGCGGTCCCGAGGGAGTTTCAGCACCGGGTGTTGTTCTTGGGTGTCTTGGGTGCTCTGGTGTTCCGAGGGATATTCATTGCCGGTGGAGCAGTGCTAATTCAAAACTACAGCTGGGTGCTCTACCCATTTGCTGCATTCTTGATTGTGACCGGCGTTCGCCTAATGATTCAGCGTAATCAGCACATCGACCCAACTAAATCAAGGTTCCTGATCTGGTTCCAGAGGAGATTTCGGTCAACCGGTAAGTTCTATCACCAGAAACTGGTGATCAGAAAGAATGGCGTGCTGTATGCCACACCACTGCTAGCGGTCTTGGCAATGGTGGAATTCACCGACATCATTTTTGCCGTTGACTCAATTCCAGCAATTTTCGCTGTCACCGATGAAGCATTCCTGGTCTTCACGGCGAACGCCTTTGCAATTTTGGGGCTTCGTGCGATGTACTTCCTGCTTGCAGATCTGATGCACAGATTCATTTATCTAAAGGTCGGACTCTCTGTGCTCTTGGTGTGGGTTGGCGTGAAGATGGCGCTGCACGATGTTTATAAGATTCCGACCACGCTCTCGCTAACTGTCATCATCTTGGTTATCGGAACGGCAGTCGTCGCGTCGCTTCTAAAAACAAAGTCTCAAGCCGCAGTGGCTCCGATTGAGCCAAAGGCCGTTTATGAGCTTGCCAGTCCAGCAGAGCTGGCTAGTCTGGAGCCTATTATCAGGAGGCGAAAATGAGTGAGCGCTGGACCTTTTTGACTCATCACGCACATGTGTTGATATCCCTGAGTGCCGATCCGGATATGAAAATTGATCAGCTGGCGGCCAAGCTGGGGGTCACCTCCCGCTACACGGTAAACATCTTGAATGAATTGACAGAGGGTGGCTATCTCATCCGCGAGAAGCATGGGCGGAGAAATCACTATTTCATAAACCGGTCCGCCGAGCTTCGGCATGAGACCAGTGCCCACAAGACCATCGGCGAGCTAATAGATTCGCTGGGCAGCCTTGGGGGTGCTCGCTGATGGACATGCTGAGCATTGCGGTTCAAAACCTGACATCGGCACCGGTTCTGGCGTTCGCACTTGGTCTTTTGGCGACCGCAATCCGCAGCGACCTTAGGCTGCCAGAACCGATTTACCAGGCGATATCTATCTACCTGCTGCTCGGAATCGGCATCAAGGGAGGCGTGGCGCTGTCCGAGGTGAGTATCGCCGAGGTTGGCCTGCCGATCCTTGGAACACTGATTCTCGGTGTGACTGTCCCTGCCCTTGCCTTTGCTTTTCTGCAGGCACTAAAAAAGCTATCCAACGTTGACCGAGGGGCCATCGCTGCTCACTACGGTTCCACATCTTTGGTCACCTTCACAGCCGCCATAATCTTCTACGAATCGGTCGCTGTTTCAGTTGAGGGCTATCTCACCACCCTGCTTGCAATCTTGGAGATCCCGGGCATCATCGTCGGACTACTTCTTGCAACCAGAGGCCTGAAACGAAGCGTTCCTTGGAGTGAAAGCATCAGAGAGATTCTTGCGGGTCGATCAATCTTTCTGCTCGCCGGTGGCTTGGCTATCGGCTTTTTGACCGGCACCACCGGTTTTGCCAGAATCGAAGAGTTCTTTGTGGTGCTGTTCCCTGGAGTCCTTACTCTGTTTTTGCTGGAGCTTGGCATAGTTGCTGGACGCAGGCTTTCCGATCTAAAAAAGTCAGGCTTTGGTCTTGTCGCCTTTGCGCTGTTGTTTCCGATTCTCTCGGGCTTCCTGGGTGTGGTTGTAGGTCAGCTGACCGGACTAAGCGTTGGCGGAGCCGCAACACTTGGCGTGCTGAGCGCCTCAGCTTCTTACATCGCAGCACCGGCTGCGGTCAGGCTCGCGCTTCCAGAGGCAAGCCCCGGGATCTATCTGACGGCAAGCCTTGGCATCACCTTCCCGCTCAACCTGACCTTGGGCATCCCAATCATGCTGCAAATTAGTAACTACCTAGAAAGTGTTGGTCTCTGATGTTGAAAAAGCGCAAACTGCTGGTTGTGGTGATTGAATCCGCGCTTGTCACTAGGTTGGCAAGGGACGTAATGGCCAAGGGTGCCAAGGGCTACACCGTCACCAGCGCTAATGGCCTGGGGCCAAGGAACCAGCGCGCAGGTGACCTTGAGGGCGGTAACGCCAAGTTGGAGACTGTGGTTCCGGAGGCCACTGCCGAGGCTTTGCTGGAGTTACTGAAGGAAAGCTACTTCCCGCACTATGCCTGCAGTGCCTGGGTCAGTGACGTTGAGATTCTTAGGGACGACCGCTACTAACAGCCCCGGTAAATTAGCATTGAGCAAGTGAACTCGCTCAATTTCAATTACCCGGCCCAGCTGCCAGTAGTTGAGCGACGCCAAGAGATTCTTGATGCCATTGAAGCCAACCAGGTCATAGTGCTCGCCGGGGCCACCGGTTCCGGAAAAACCACACAGCTTCCCAAGATGTGTTTGGAGCTTGGTAGAAAAAGCATTGCCCACACGCAGCCCCGAAGAATTGCGGCCAGAAGTGTGGCCGAGCGGATTGCTGAAGAGCTTGAAGTTGAACTTGGGGGCCTGGTTGGTTACCAGGTCCGGTTCACGGATCAGGCGAGCAAGAACACAAAAATAAAGGTGATGACTGACGGCATCCTGCTGAATTCGCTTCAGCGAGATTTACTGCTCAAGCGCTACGACACCATCATCATCGACGAAGCTCACGAGCGCAGCCTGAACATTGACTTCCTGCTTGGTTACATCAAACAGCTTCTACCTAAACGCCCAGACCTCAAGGTGATAATCACCTCGGCCACAATCGACCCGGAATCCTTTTCTAGGCACTTCAACGATGCACCGATTATTGAGGTCAGCGGTCGAACCTATCCAATTGACATCTTCTACCGGCCGGTCACTACAAACATCGAGGACAACTCCGATGTTGATGATGGCTCAACAGCCAATGACTATCTGGATGGCGTTGTCAAGGCGCTGGTTGAGCTGCAGGACTATCCACAGGGCGACTCACTGGTGTTTCTGTCTGGCGAGTCAGAGATTCGCGACGCCCAGGACGTGATTGCGGGCAAGATCGCCAGCGGAATACTGGACAAAGCAACCGAGGTGTTGCCACTCTATGGACGCCTAAGTTCGGCAGAGCAGCATCGCGTCTTTGAGCCGTCAAAGGTTGCCGGCCTCAAACGAAGGGTGATTCTTGCAACTAACGTTGCCGAGACCAGCCTGACCATTCCCAACATCAAATACGTAATCGATGCTGGAACAGCCAGGATCTCGAGGTATAGCCCAAGGGCGAAGGTGCAGCGGCTCCCAATCGAGGCAATCTCTCAGGCCAGCGCTAATCAGCGATCGGGTCGAGCCGGACGAACCTCTGCTGGTATCGCTATTCGGCTGTATTCAAAGGAGGACTTCGAGGCAAGGCCTGAGTTCACAGACCCTGAAATCCTTCGCACCAATCTGGCAGCGGTGATTCTGCAGGCGGCAGCAAGCAAGCTGGGCGACATCAGAAAATTCCCATTTTTGCAGCCACCCGATGCCCGGGGCGTCAAAGATGGAGTTGGGCTCCTTAAGGAACTCGGTGGAATTGTCGAGGCCGAAAACGGCCAAATCGAACTCACAGAAATCGGCAAGAACCTGGCGCTGATTCCAATTGAACCGCGGTTCGCCAGGATGCTGGTTGCTTCCACAGAACGCTCACTGACAAGAGAAGTGATGATCATCGTGGCGGGGCTAACTATTCAGGACCCAAGGGAGCGGCCGCTCGAGAAGCGAGAAGCAGCGGACCGACTTCACGCTAGATTTACCGACCAGACCAGTGACTTCCTGACGCTATTGAATCTCTGGAACCACATCGAGGACCAGCAGAAAAAGCTTTCCTCCTCTGCCTTTAGAAGGCTCTGCAAGCAGGAGTTTTTGAACTACTTGAGAGTGCGGGAGTGGCAGGATCTGGTTCGACAGCTGAAAGGTCTGACTAAACCGCTTGGCCTGGACTATGGCAAGCGCAAGAAGGACCCGGACGGAATTCATAAGGCCTTGCTTGCGGGACTCTTGAGTCAAATCGGTATTCAGCAGCTTCCTGACAAACCTAAGCCGAAGGCGGGCAAGCCGGTTCGGGCGCCGGTTGTCTACTTGGGAGCCAATAACAAGAAGTACTTCATCTTCCCCGGCTCCGCACTTGCCAAAAAGGCACCGGAGGCCATGATGAGCGCCGAACTGGTTGAAACCAGCAGGCTCTTTGCCAGGATGAATGCGGCCATTGATCCAGAGTGGGCGGAGCAGTTAGCCGGGGATCTTTGCAAGCGCAGTGTCTCGGAACCGCACTGGGAGAAGAAGCTCGGGGCTGTAATAGGGTTCGAAAGAGTGAACCTGTTCGGCGTTCCAATTGTCCAGGGACGAAAAGTTCAATACTCAAAAATTGACCCGATGTTCTGCAGGGAGCTGTTTATTCGGCACGCTCTGGTTTATGGGCAGTGGGATTCAAAGCAGGTCTTTTTCGATCGGAATGCAGAGTTCCTTGCGGATTTGGAAAGTCAAGCTGAAGCCTCCAGAGCCCCGCAATTGGCCCCCAACGAAGATGACATTTTCTTGTTTTATAACAACCGGATTCCACTGGATGTGGTTTCCACCAGGAGCTTTGAGGGCTGGTGGAAGCAGGTTCGGGTCAATGAGCCAGAGTTTTTGACAATGACCCGTGATCAACTGCTCGGATCAACCAAGGCTGAACTGGACAAGGAGCAATACCCCGGGGAAATAACTGTTGACGGGCAAGACTTTTCTCTCAGTTACATTTTTGATCCAGGCAGTGAACACGATGGCATGTGCGTGGATGTGCCAATTGCGCTCTTGGCAAGCGTTTCCCCCGAGGGCTTCCAGTGGCTGATTCCGGCCCTGCGGCTGGAATTGATCACTGAACTAATTCGCAGCTTGCCCAAGCCGGTCCGGAAGCATGTGGTGCCCGCCAAAGACTGGGCGAAGAAGGTTCACGATGAGCTGCCAGCCAATCCAACTGGCAGTGTCACTGAGGTGTTGGCTTCCCTGCTGCAGACACTAAGCGGTGCCAGGGTGGCGGCGACAGATTTCAACCTTCAGGAAATCCCCGCCTCCCTGCAGGTCTCCTATCGAGTGCTGGATGCCAAGGCTAAGCAGTTAGCCATCGGCAACGACCTGAGGGCACTTCAAGATGAGCTGTCGGGTCATGCGGTTGAGGCAGTGGCGGAGATTATCCAATTTGACGGCCCGTCAATCGAGGCAAACGATCTTCAGGTTTGGGATATGGACGACCTCCCAACTCAGCTTGTATCAAGTCATGGAACCAACAAGGTAAACGCGTATCCAGCGCTCGTGGTTGACCCAAAGAGTAGGCAGGTGAATTTGCGCCTGCTGTCATCAAGTGCCAAGCAGCACTTGGAACACCCACTCGGAGTCGCCGAACTGATTCAGAAGACCATAGCCTCACCGGTGAAATACATTGAGAGCCACCTGACTCAACCGGAAAAGCTAGCAATAGCTAGCCTGCCCTACCCAAGCTTGAATGCCTTCGTGCTTGATGTGATTCGGGCCGGGGCCCTCAAGCAGATTCAAGAAGTGGCCGAGCAGGGGCTGATCTTCACCAAAAAGGATTTTGATAGGGCAAGACAGCTAGTCGAGGCCATTTCTATTGAGTTGGTTTTCGATGTTGCCAAGCTCATTTCAAAAATCAGCAAGGCTGCCAGCGATGCCACAAAAGCAATCTCTGGAGCTAGAGCAATGGACTTCTTGACCGAGTTGGCCTCCGAAAAGCTCCACATCCAAGAACTGCTTCAACACAATATGGTGTCCTCGGTTGGGTTGGAGCGGCTCGGTCGAATCGAGGTCTACCTAAAGGCCATCACGCACAGAGTCATCAAATTGCAGGAGCAGCCAGACAGAGACCGACTCCACTCACTTGAGGTGTCAAGAGCCATTGAGGCCTATGAAGCAGCCGGAGGCAGAATCCCAGTTCGACATGCCTCGCCAAAGAACCTAGTTGCAGCGCGTTGGCTAATAGAGGAGCTCAGGGTAAGCCTGTTTGCCCAATCGCTTGGAACCAGTGAACCTGTTTCGCTAAAGCGAATCCAGAAGCAGCTGAGTTAGTTCTGAGGGAAGCCTAGGTTTAGGCCGCCGTGGCTGGGGTCCAACCAGCGGGAGGTGACCACCTTGGTCTGCGTGAAGAAGCGGAAGCCTTCCTCGCCGTGTGCTCTGGAGTCACCAAACAGCGAGTGCTTCCAGCCGCCGAAGGAGAAGTAAGCAACCGGCACCGGAATTGGAACGTTGATTCCGATCATGCCGACCTGAACCTCGTTCTGGAACCTCCTTGCGGCACCACCATCGTTGGTGAATACCGCGGTTCCGTTTCCAAATGCACCGCCATTGATGAGCTCAAGGCCCTCATCGAAGGATTTAACCCTGACAACGCTTAGCACAGGGCCAAAGATTTCTTCCTGGTAGACCTTGGAAGTCGTCGGCACCTGATCAATAAGGGTTGGTCCAAGCCAGAAACCAGCCTGATCGCCGTCTGGCTCAACATTGCGGCCATCGACCACCACCTTTGCTCCGTCGGCGCTCGCGATTTCGATATAGCCAGCAACTTTGTCACGGTGTTCCTTGGTAACCAGCGGTCCCATGTCGCAGGAGCGGCGGCCGTCACCAACCTTGATTTGAGACATTTTTTCGACGATCTTTTCAATCATTTCTTCGGCTACCGGCTCAACTGCAACCACTACCGAGATTGCCATGCAGCGCTCTCCGGCAGAACCGAAGCCGGCATTTACAGCAGAGTCAGCAACAAGGTTTAGGTCGGCATCAGGAAGGACCAGCATGTGGTTCTTTGCGCCGCCGAGCGCCTGAACTCGCTTGCCCTTGCGAGCAGAGTTCTCGTAAATGTACTGGGCAATTGGAGTCGAGCCCACGAAGCTAATTGAGGCAACATCATCGCTTTCGATCAGGCCGTCCACTGATTCCTTGTCGCCCTGAAGCACGTTGAACACTCCGGCAGGCAGGCCCGCTTCAGTCCAGAGTTCAGCCATCCAGATCGCAGCACTTGGGTCTTTTTCGCTCGGCTTTAAGATCACAGTGTTTCCGGCAGCAAGCGCCACTGGGAAGAACCACATCGGAACCATTGCTGGGAAGTTAAACGGGCTGATAATTCCAACCACTCCAAGTGGCTGCTTGATCGAATAAACATCAACGCTGGTGGAGGCATTTTCGGAGTACTCACCCTTGAGAAGGTGTGGCATGCCACAGGCAAACTCAACAACCTCTTGGCCTCTGGTAATTTCACCTAGGGCATCCGAGAGCACCTTGCCGTGTTCGGCGGTGATGATTTCGGCAAGCTCATGCTTGCGCTGGTTCAGGAGCTCTCTGAACTTAAAAATTATTTGCTGACGCTTTGCCAGAGAGGTGTCTCGCCAGGCAGGAAAAGCTGCCTTAGCTGAAGCGATGGCGGCTGCGATGTCAGCTTGATTGGCAAGTGAGACTTCACTAACTGCCTTGCCGAGAGCGGGATCAAAAACAGGCGCTGTTCTGTTTGAACTGCCCTTGTGGTTTTCGCCATTTATGTAGTGCGCGATTTGCTTCATTTGGTTCCTAACCGACGTTTGAGATTACGAGATCTCCAGATAGCAAGCTAGCACTAATTGCCGCTGTAAGTTTTGCCTGGGCCTGCTCCTCAACAGCTTTCGATGTTAGCTCACGGCAAGCTTTATCAGCCTGATGATTTCCTGTTCCGTGGCGGCATCAATGCTGGTCAGGGCGTAGGCGTTTGGCCACATCGGACCCTGGTCTAGATTGGCGTTCTCGCTGAAACCGAGAGTTGCGTAGCGAACCTTGAATTTTCCGGCCGACTGAAAGAACAAAATTGTTTTGCCATCTTTGGCATAGGCCGGCATCCCGTACCAAGTCTTGGCATCAAGATCTGGGGCATGCCTCTTGACTAGCTCGTGAATCTTTTGAGCCATTGCCTTGTCGGTGCCTGACATTTCGGCAATCTTTGCCATTACGTCTGCCTCGGCAGCAGCCTTGTTGCTTTGGTTTTTGAGTTCTTTGGCTCGCTCCCGCATCGCTTTTCGCTCTTCTGGGGTAAAGCTCTGGTCTTTGCCTGCCACCGCAGCTCCTTGTCTCAGTTGCTAGTCAAAGGTTAGCGAAGCTGGGAATGATTGCGAGCCCAAACATGGTTGTCATAGAGCGCAACCTGAATCTCAGCTGGCACCCAGCGAGCTCTCGTAGCATTAGCAAAACTCTCACCTAGGCACGGCGTGCCACGATTTGAATTGGAACACATGGCCGAGCTGCTATACCGCCTAGGAAAATTTTCTGCCCGAAAAGCACTTCTAGTTATCTCTATCTGGTTAATTGCGATTTTGGGCTCGGGGGCAGCCGCAGTATTTGCTGGCGGAAAACTCAGCTCGAGTGTGACCTTGGATGGCATCCCGTCACAGGACCTGGTCTATCAGCTGCAGGAAACCTTCCCAGATGCCGGGCGCGGCGTCGGTCAAGCGGTCTTCCACAAGGCGGACTCGGTCCCGTTCACAGATCAAGAAAGAGCTGAGATTGCCGCTCTGCTAGCTGCGGTTCAGCAGATTTCCGGTGTCAATCAAGCGCTTGATCCATTTGAGGCCCAAGCATCTCTTGATAAGCAGCGAGCAGACCTAGCGCAAGGGGCCAAGGATTTAGCGCAAGGTCAGCTTGACCTGGTAGCTGGGCAGGACTCGATTGATGAAGCACTTGCTGAACTCGCCGACAACAAAGCATTCCTGGTTGAGCAGGAGCAAGCGGTTTTGGCTGGGATCGATCAAGTAAGCGCTGCCGGATTACCCGGGGTTGACCAATTGCAGGCAAACCTTTTTGAAGTTCAGGCAGGCCTTGCACAAATCCAGGCAGCCGAAGAACAGCTTGCAGCCGCTCAAGACGAGCTCGATGCCGGAAAAACTGAAGCGCTGCTTGCCCAGCGCTCTTTAGATTCCGGAGCCGCCCTGCTTGATGCCGCATCAGGTTTTGGAATCGTCTCCAGCGACGGGCTAACCGCGCTTGCAAATATCTACTTCGATGTTCAAATCAGTGAGATTGATGAGGCTCTTGCCGGCTCTGTGGTTTCACTAATCAAAGAGCTAACCCCAAGCTCGGTCCAGGTTGAGTTTTCGCAGTCACTAGTTTTCTCGCTTGATGGCCTGCTGGGCATTGGCGAAGTAATCGGTTTGCTTGTTGCGGCACTGGTGCTGATTGTGATGCTACGAACCTTCATTGGTGCGGGTCTTCCGGTCATTGCTGCGATTGCCGGTGTTGCCATTTCAGCGGCAATCACCTTCGCGCTGTCTTCGGTCATTGAAATGACCAGCACCACACCCCTACTTGGCATCATGCTCGGGCTGGCCGTTGGTATTGACTATTCGCTGTTCATTCTCAATCGTCACCGTCGTCAGCTGAAGTCTGGGATCGAGCTTCACAAGTCGATTGGTCTTGCCAACGGAACCAGCGGAAACGCAGTGGTGTTTGCCGGAGTGACCGTAATCATTGCGCTGCTGGCGCTGAATCTAACAGGGGTGGGATTCCTGGGTCTGATGGGTAGTGCGGGTGCGCTGTCGATCGTGATCGCGGTGCTGGTCGCACTGAGCCTGGTCCCGGCTGTACTGGGGCTGGCAGGTATGCGTGTGCTTACCAAATCTGAACGCGCAAAGTTGCAGGAACTCGGGGCGAGCCAAGGCGCTAGCCCGGTTGAAAACACTGCCTCAACCAGACCAGTGCTTGCAAATCGACACCCTATTTTGGTGATGGTTTCAGTCATCGCAGCACTTGGCATTTTGGCAATCCCGGCATCGAGTCTTCGACTTGCGCTGCCTGATGGTGGATCCGAGTCGCCAGATTCAACTGCCAACAAGTCCTACAACCTGATCGCCGACAGCTTTGGGGCTGGGGCTAACGGCAACCTGATTGCTATTGCTCAGTTGCCAGAATCGCTTGAAGATCTAGAGCAGTTGGAGCTTCAAGCAACACTTGCCACAGAGCTTAGTTCGCTGGCATCGGTTGCCAGCGTGCTGCCTGCTGGAGTCAGTGAATCCGGAACTGAGTTGATGTTTGCTGTAATTCCCGAAGATGGACCAACCAGTGAATCAACCGAGCAGCTGGTGTTTGATATTCGCGACCTCGGTGCCGAGCTCGAGCAGAGCCTTTCGGTGAGCATGGAAGTCACCGGCATCGCGGCCATCAACATCGACATGTCCAAAAAACTTGCCGACGTTCTGCCGCTCTACCTGGGAACCGTAATTCTGCTGTCGCTGGTGCTGTTGATTGTCGTGTTCAGGTCTTTGCTGGTGCCACTGATTGCTACCGGCGGCTTTTTGCTAACCGTGTTTGCAACGCTTGGTGCAGTTGTCGCCGTTTATCAGTGGGGTTGGCTGGCTGACCTATTCGGCGTTTATCAAGCGGGTCCACTACTCAGTTTCCTTCCGACGATCCTGATCGGAATTACTTTTGGGTTGGCGATGGACTACCAGTTGTTCTTGGTCTCCGGAATGCGCGAAGCCTATGTGCACGGGAAGTCGGCAAACGAGTCCATCAACTACGGCATGCACTTAGGTCGCGCCGTGGTCGTGGCCGCAGCAATCATCATGATTGCTGTGTTCGGTGGCTTCGCCTTCTCGCACCTTGCGATCATGAAGCCAATGGGCTTTGGCCTAGCGATGGGCGTGCTAATTGATGCCTTCTTGGTGAGGTTGCTGCTGATGCCAGCGGTGATGACACTGCTTGGAAAGTCCGCCTGGTGGATTCCGCAGTGGCTAGATCGACTCTTGCCGGATGTTGACGTTGAGGGTGCCAAGCTAGAGCGAAGCAACATTCAGGCCTAGGCTTTTAGTAATAAATCTGAAAGGGCTAATCATGGCCAAGAAAACCAGAACTCCAGATGAGTACATCGCAAGACTGAGGCGCTACAACGTAGTTGCCGGCTTCCTGCACCTAGTCCAGGCGATTGGGTTCTCATATGTTTTGACACTGCTCGACTACCAAATTTTGTTCCCAGTAAAAATTGAGTACCCAACCGGCCCTCCGGGAGTAAACAGCCCCGCGGACGTAGTAACCCTGTTTGATGTAAACATCGGTGCCGGAATCGTTGGATTCTTGGCGCTATCTGCGCTGTTCCACTTCATCATTTCTTCCCCAATGTTCTTCGAGCGCTATAAGGGTGGCCTGAAGCTCAACCACAACTACTTCCGTTGGGTTGAGTACTCACTGAGCTCATCAGTGATGATTTTCTGCATCGCCCTGCTAAACGGAATTACCGACATCGCGGCGCTAGTCGCAATTTTTGCCGTGAACGCGTCGATGATCCTGTTCGGTGCCCTTCAGGAGAAGTACGAAACTCCTGGTAACGGCAAGGGCCTTCCGTTTATTTTCGGTTCAATGACCGGAATCGTGCCTTGGTTGATTCTTGTTCTCTACATCTGGCAGCCGGGAGCGACCAACGCATCCGACATCCCAGGCTTTGTCTATGGAATCGTTGTTGCGCTGTTTTTGTTCTTCAACACCTTCGGTTTCAACCAGGCCTTCCAGTACAAGCAGATTGGGCCTTGGAAGAACTACCTATTTGGTGAGTCCACCTACATCACCCTTAGCCTGGTTGCTAAGACGGTTTTGGCATGGCAGGTATTCTCCGGAGCAATTATTCCGGCTTTGGTTAGCTAGAAAAGTCGCACACAAACACCCGGCAGGCAACTGCCGGGTGTTTGTGTTTTCATAGTCTTCTCCATGGTTTGTTCCAGTTCAGAAACTGCTTTGGTTGCTATCTTTGGGTTTTGTCAAAGCCGCAAAATAAGTGATTGGTTAGCAAGTTGGAAGAGTTCTTTTTGTATTTTGGCGATCTGCCACTGCATCCATTGGCGGTGCACTTCGCAGTTGTCCCGTTTCCGGTAACTGCACTCTTAGTTGCACTGGCAGCGATGTGGCCAAGCTTCCGCAAGCGCTACCTCGGCATTTCAACTTTGGGGCTGGTTCTGACTATCCCATTCGTATTCATCGCTCAGCAGTCTGGTGAAGCGCTCGGTGAAGCAACCTATGAGCCGGATCTGCATGAGGAATTCGGAGAAAAGATGGTGCCTGTTGCTTTAGCAACAGCAGCCATTGCGGTCTTGTTTTGGTTTGCAATTCGCTCCGGTTGGTCCAAAAGGCTAACCGGTGTTATTGGGTTCCTCGCTGTAGCCGCTGCTATCGGCGCAAGCGCAATGACCTTCGTGGTTGGACACTCAGGAGCAGAAGCGGTTTGGAGCAATGCCAGTGCGGTCCAGGTTGATCACCCCTCGAACATGAGAGAAATCTAATCTTCCTCTAACCGGCAACTCACCGGGTGTTGCTTAGCTTCTAGGTATAGAGGAGAAGCTGATGACAAATAAGCGATACGAGTTTGATAACCGCAAGCCAAGTGCCATGTCCCGAATCGGGTCGACTGTAATTGCGGTTGGTTCCGTTGCAACCGAAACCACCCTTCCTCACAAAGACATTGTGCTTGACCTTAGAACCCGCCGGGTGAGCGCTGCCGGCATCGACCATGACCTAACGGCAAGAGAATTCACGATGCTCGAGTTCTTCCTGAGGCATGCTGGCCAAGTTTTGTCACGCGAGCAGATCCTCTCTAGGGTCTGGGGCTTTGACCACGATCCGGGTTCTAACGTTGTCGATGTTTACATCCGCTACCTTCGCCAAAAGCTTGGCAATGACTCAATTCAAACTGTTCGCGGAATGGGCTATCGGCTTGGCTAACTGCTCTAGTGTTGCGGCATGAGCAATTTGGATGAAGTAGGCACCAAGGACAACTGGCGCTGTTGGCTATGTGATCAGCCGGTAGACCCTGATGCTTCGGTGAACTCAGACCTTGGACCAAGCGTTGACACCTACGCTGCCGCAAAGGCAAAAAAGGGAGCGGCAGCCCCAGAGCGGCTAGCTCACCGCTCTTGCAACACAATGAAGGGGAAGCACGCTCCAGTAATTGCCTGGCCGGCGGAGCTGTTGGCGGGAGACCCTGCTCCAATTTTTGAAAGTGCCGAAAGACTTGCCCGCAAGGGTGGACGCGAAACAGTAGCCAGATTCTCTGATGAAGCTGATGCCAACCGGGCAGCTGACTGGCTAATTGATCGCCTTGGCAGGCTCTCTCCAGACGTTGAATACTCGGCAAAGGTGATGCCGGGCGGTGGCCAATTCACACTTGCTCTGTTCGCCGGTCGCTAGCGGCCTGGCCAACCTCGGCACCACGTCACCCAGCAGGCTTATACTCTAAAAAATGAGCATGCACGGTGGTGGACCAATGGGGCGGTTCTCAACCGACCCCGATCAAGTTCGAGCGAAGAATGCTGAAGCCCCCAAGATAGAAAACCTGCTTGGAAGAATCGCAGAGCTCTTCGCCCCCTATAAGCTCACCCTCATCGCGACCGTGATTCTGGTGATTGTTGGCTCTGGCCTTTCTGTGATTCCGCCACTTTTGATTCAAGGCGCCTTTAACGACGGACTCTTTCCTGCCTCGGGCGCTCCAAATCTTGAGATTTTGTCGGTATTCGTGCTCAGCATGATTGGGATTTGGTTGGTTGCAGCGGCTCTTGGCGTTTGGCAAACGTATCTAACATCCAGCGTTGGAAACAAGGTGATGGGTTCGCTTAGGGTTCGGATGTTTGCTCACCTGCAGTCGATGGAACTGGCATTTTTTACAAAGACCAAAACTGGCGCGATTCAGTCAAGACTTCAAAACGATGTCGGAGGCGTTGCCGGAGTTTTGAGCAACACCATCAGCAGTTTGCTGGGAAGCAGCGTCACGGTTCTGGCATCGATGGTTGCCATGCTGCTACTTAGTTGGAAGCTGACGCTTGTGGCGCTGGTGATGTTGCCGTTCATGGTGATGCTGCAACGCAAGGTTGGTCAGGTTCGGGCAAAGATTGCCGGTAAAACTCAAGAGTCTTTGAGTCAGATGTCTGCCATCACGCAAGAGTCACTTGGGGTAAGCGGAATCTTGCTTGCCAAGAGCTTTGGCAGACAGGCAAGCGAGATCTCTCGCTATGAGACCGAGAATAAGAACCAAATTGCCTTGCAGGTCAGGCTGATCATGAGCGGCCAGGCGTTTTTTGCAATGGTTATGGTTTTCATGTCATCGATCCCGGCGGTCATCTACTTGGTGGCGGGAGTTTTGATTTTGGATCAAGACCCGATCACTGTTGGAACCATCGTCGCTTTCACAACGGCCCAGTCCAGACTGCTGTTCCCGATGATGAATCTGTTGCAGGTGAGTTTGGACTTGCAAACCTCGCAGGCGCTGTTTGCAAGAATCTTTGAATACTTCGACTTGCGTCCAACCATCAAGGACCCAGTAACACCTAGCCCTATGGATCCCAAGCAGCTCGGGGTAATCGAGTTTGACGATGTCACCTTTGCCTATCCAGGTTCAGAAGCAGAGACTGATCCAACCCTGAAATCCTTAAGTTTCAAAGTTGAACCCGGGCAGTATGTGGCGCTGGTGGGGGCCTCGGGGTCCGGCAAGACAACGGTTAGTTATCTAATTCCGAGGTTCTTCGATGCCACCTCGGGTTCGGTCAAGTTTGCCGGTGTTGACGTGAAGAACTTGAGCCAGGAGCAGCTCATCGACCAAATTGGGATCGTGAACCAAGAGACTTATTTGTTCTACGACACCATTCATGAAAACCTCGCCTACGCAAAGCCTGATGCCACCCAAGCTGAAATCGAAGTTGCAGCCAAGGCCGCCAACATTCACGATGTGATCATGAGCTTCCCAGACGGCTACCAGACCATGGTGGGGGAGCGCGGTTACCGGCTTTCAGGTGGCGAGAAGCAGCGAATTGCAATTGCCAGGGTGCTACTGAAGGATCCACCGGTGGTGATTCTGGATGAGGCCACCAGTGCGATGGACACGAACTCTGAGCGAATTGTTCAGGCAACCCTCGATGCAGCAACTGCCAACAGAACAACCATCGCAATTGCTCACAGGCTGTCAACGGTTGTGAATGCCGACCTAATTCTGGTTTTAGACAAGGGCCAAATTGTGGAACGGGGAACCCACGATGAGCTAATTGCAGCCAAGGGTAAATTTGCAAAGCTGGTCAAGTCGCAAGCAGCACGGTTCGTCTAGTTCAAGCAGGCCTCACCAGCTCAAAGGTTGCTGATAGAAGCTGATGTTGGCGGCAGCGACCTGAGATAATAGGCCCTAAGAACGGTTTGGTAGCTAATGGAAAAGATACAGAAGATCCTGTCTAATCTTCCTCACCCGGTGCGGTGGGTTCTTGTCATGCTGGTCGGTTTTACGCTGCTTGCCCTTGGGCTGATCATGATGGTTACCCCGGGACCGGGGTTGCTGTTTATCTTTTTCGGTTTATCAATCTTGGCCCTCGAAATTGAGTGGGCACGTGAGCTCAACAAGCAGGGCATGCAGGGCCTTGAAAAAATTGTCGCGAAGCTAAAGCAGATCTTCAAGCGCAAACCAAAGGGCTAACCGCTCGGAGTCGTCACCGCTCGGGAATAGTTTTTGTAAAGGGGTTCTTTACTTTCCTGATTGGAGATTCAAATGAGCGTAACCCCGCACGGCATCCACCACGTCACGGCTATTGCAAGAGACCCTCAGCAAAACGTTGATTTCTACACGAAGGTTTTCGGCCTCAGGCTTGTAAAGCAGACCGTGAATTTTGATGCCCCTCACGTTTGGCATCTCTACTACGGTGACGAACACGGTTCGCCGGCATCGATTTTGACATTCTTCCCATGGCCGGGTGTCTCCAAGGGGCGTCAAGGCTCAGGACTGACCACAGCCACCTCATTCTCGGTGCCAGAAGCATCTTTAGGTTTTTGGAGCAAGCATTTGGCTGGGCTCAAGATTGACTGGTCCTGGGGCAAGGACTCATCCGGGCACGACCTTATTGAGGTGCGTGATTACGACGGGATGCGCTTGCAACTGGTGGGAACCGTGGGTGATGCCAGAAGTGGTTGGGATGGGGTTGCAGATATCCCAGCCGAGCACGCGGTCCGAGGTCTTCACTCAGTTGAGCTCTCGGAAACCCAGATCGATCCAACCGCAGGCATGCTACAAAACTTGCTGGGCATGAACCTGTCATCAGAATCTTCCGGAAAGGCCAACTTTCAGATGGCGACCGGTGAATCCGGTGCCAAAGTCGAGGTTCTTGGAGGCGTTGCTGATCGTGGCCTTCAAGCTGGCGGCACAGTCCATCACGTGGCCTTTCGGGCTCCGGATCTTCCGACCATGGAGCTGTGGCAGCAGGAGCTGCTGGGCCGAGGTGTTGGCGTGACAGAGATTATGGACCGCCAGTATTTCAAGAGTATTTATTTCCGCGAGCCGGGAGGAGTGCTGTTTGAAATTGCAACGGATGATCCCGGCTTTGACATCGATGAGCCACTGTTAGAGCTCGGCAAGAAGCTGAAGCTGCCACCATGGTTAGAACCATCTCGGGAGCAGATTCAGCAGTCGCTGCCAGAAATTAGGAGCTAAGCATGGCAAATAATGATCTTTCCAGACCGCACGTTTTTCAGAAAGGCAACTCCGCCAGGACGCTCCTACTCCTGCACGGCACCGGTGCTGACGAGCACGATCTGCTGGGGCTTGCTAAAGCGTTGGACCCGGATGCTTCTTATCTGTCACCCCGCGGAATGCACCTAGAGGCAGGCATGAATCGCTTCTTCGAGCGCTATCCGGATGGCACCTTCAATGAGGCATCTATAGACCAATCAGTTGCAGAGCTAGCCGAATTCCTAGAGGCAGCAATAATCGAGTATCAGCTTGATAGAGACGAGATTTTTGCCGCAGGTTTTAGTAACGGAGCGAATACTGCCGCTGCGCTAATCGTCAAGCATCCGGAGCTCCTGGTCGGTGCTGCGCTATTTGGTTCAACGAAGCCCTACCGTGAAGTTGAGAAAGTGGACATGACCGGAAAGCGCATTTGGCTTGCAAATGGTGACATGGATTCCTATGCACCTGTTGCAGCAAGTGAAGCGTGGGTTGAAGAGCTGAAGGGTTTTGGTGCGGAAGTGAAGTGGCTCCGTCATCCAGGCGGCCACCAAATTTCTCATGCACATGTCAACCAGATTGCCAGCGAACTCTGATCTCCTCTCCCGTCTGGCCCCAAAATCGATAGCGTGTTGAGGAATTCTGAAAGATTCATGAGAGTTGTCTAAAGCAATTATCGAGAAAGATGCCATGTCAGTTATCGGAGTAGTGACGGAGCAGTCACAAGAATCTAGAGTTGCGGCAACACCAGAGACTGTGAAGAAGCTTGTCGCGCTTGGTTATGAAGTCGTAGTTGAAAAAGGGGCGGGCACCAAAGCTGCGTTTCCAGACTCCGCCTATAAAGATGCCGGCGCAAAGGTTTCTTCCTCCACTTCTGCCTGGAAGGCAAACATTGTTCTGAAGGTGGACGCTCCTACCGATGCAGAAGTAAAGAAGCTTCAGCCGGGCACCGTGCTGGTTGGACTACTCAGCCCTGCATTCAAGCCAGAGCTCCTCGAAGCTCTTTCCAAGCGCAAGGTGACTGCGCTGGCCATGGATGCAGTGCCAAGAATTTCTAGGGCGCAGTCGATGGACGTTCTTAGTTCAATGGCAAACATCGCAGGCTACCGGGCGGTTGTTGAAGCTGCTCACGAATTTGGTCGGTTCTTTACCGGCCAGGTGACCGCGGCAGGAAAGGTGCCACCAGCCAAGGTTTTGGTGGCAGGCGCTGGCGTCGCAGGTCTTGCAGCAATTGGCTCAGCCTCAAGTCTTGGAGCCATTGTTCGGGCCACCGATCCGCGGCCCGAGGTCGCCGATCAGGTCAAGTCAATTGGTGGCGAGTATCTGCCGGTTGAGGTTGAAGAACAGATGGAGACTGGCGACGGCTATGCCAAGGCCACCAGCGATGCCTACAACAAACGCGCAGCGGAGATGTATACGGAGCAGGCGGCAGACGTTGACATCATCATCACCACGGCTCTGATTCCAGGAAGGCCAGCACCGAAGCTGATCACAGCCAAGGACGTAGCACTCATGAAGTCTGGAAGTGTGATTGTTGACATGGCAGCAGCGCAAGGCGGCAATGTTGATGGTTCAGTGGCGGGTAAAAAAGTAGTAACGAAAAATGGTGTGACCATTCTTGGTTACACCGATCTTCCAAGCAGGCTCCCGGCTCAGTCATCGCAGCTCTATGGCACCAACCTTGTAAATCTTCTCAAGCTTCTAACTCCAGCGTCCGACGGCAAGCTAGTGCTGGATTTTGACGATGTGGTGCAGCGTGCGGTTACCGTGGTCAAGGATGGCGAGATCACCTGGCCACCACCACCGATTCAAGTTTCTGCTGCCCCGCAGCAGGCAACACCGGAGCCGGTAGCTGTCGAGAAGAAGAAAATGTCAGCGGCGACAAAGAGTGCGTTGATCGGTGTCGGGTTTGCTGCCGCTTTCGCGGTGATCTCAATTTCTCCACCGCTGTTGCAGCAGCACTTTTTGGTCTTGACCTTGGCAGTCGTTATTGGGTTCTATGTGATCGGCAAGGTGCATCACGCCCTTCACACGCCGTTGATGAGCGTTACGAACGCCATCTCTGGCATCGTGGTGGTTGCGGCGATCCTGCAGGTGACCGATTCCAGCAACCTGATCCAGATTCTTGCTGCAGTGGGCGTATTGCTTGCCAGCATCAACGTCTTTGGTGGATTCGCAGTTACCCGCCGAATGCTCAAGATGTTCACGAAAGGTGAGAGCCGATGAACGCCGTCGCAGTTGCAAACTCCGCTTACATCGCAGCGGCCCTGCTTTTCATCATGAGCCTTGCCGGGCTTAGCAAACATGAAACCGCACGAACCGGTGTTGTTTACGGAATCGCGGGTATGGCCATTGCCATGACAGCCACGATTTGGCTGACATTTTCCGGCCAGTGGGACAGCTCAACCAGCATGGGCTTTATTCTCTTGGTGGCAGCGCTGCTAGTCGGTGCGCTAATCGGGTTGTGGCGGGCCCGAGTGGTTGCCATGACTGGCATGCCGGAGTTGATCGCACTCTTCCACAGCTTTGTTGGACTGACAGCCGTGCTAGTTGGTTGGAACGGGGCCCTTCACTCGTCTGAGGTCGCAGCAGAAATGATCGGCGTTCACCGAGCGGAGGTGTTCATCGGAGTCTTTATTGGGGCGGTTACCTTCACCGGCTCGATTGTTGCCTACCTAAAGCTTTCGGCCAAGATCTCTTCCAAGCCATTGGTATTACCTGGAAAAAACCTCCTGAACCTTTCGGCCCTGGTTGGATTCCTGGTGCTAACTGTTTGGTACGTCATCACTCCAGAATTGTGGCTGCTGATCGCAGTTACCGTCCTGGCTCTAGCACTCGGCTGGCACCTGGTTGCATCAATCGGCGGTGGAGACATGCCAGTGGTTGTTTCTATGCTCAACAGCTACTCCGGTTGGGCGGCAGCGGCAACGGGATTCCTGCTTAGCAACGACCTATTGATTGTGACCGGTGCTCTGGTTGGTTCCTCAGGTGCGTACCTGTCCTACATCATGTGCAAGGCCATGAACCGTTCCTTCATTTCGGTTATTGCCGGCGGCTTCGGCATCGAGGCTCCTTCCTCTGACGAGGAGGAGCAGGGCGTCCACACTGAAATCGATGCGGCTTCTGTGGCAGAGCTGCTGAACAGTGCCAGCAGCGTCGTAATCACTCCGGGCTACGGCATGGCAGTGGCGCAAGCGCAGTATCCAGTTGCAGATCTGGCTAAGCGCCTGCGCGACAAGGGAGTGAACGTTCGATTCGGAATTCACCCGGTTGCCGGGCGACTGCCTGGGCACATGAACGTCCTTCTTGCAGAGGCAAAGGTTCCCTACGACATCGTGCTGGAAATGGACGAGATCAACGACGAGCTTTCTCAAACATCGGTGGTTCTAGTAATCGGCGCCAATGACACCGTGAACCCAGCTGCAACTGAAAACCCGGGCAGCCCAATCGCGGGCATGCCAGTGTTGAAGGTTTGGGAGGCCGAGAACGTAATTGTTTTCAAGCGCTCAATGGCTTCAGGCTATGCCGGTGTTGCAAACCCACTGTTCTACAAGGAGAACGCAAAGATGCTTTTCGGTGACGCCAAGGATCGGGTTGAGGACATCCTCAAGGCACTGTGATTTCAGGAAGCGGTTTGGGGCTACTGGTTAGGCTCTTTTCATGACCGAGAAACAGAGCATTGCTACTGAAACTGGTGGGTCATGCCGGTGATGCCAATGTTCCCGCTGGACTCAGTGCTGTTGCCAGGCATGCCGATGCCGCTTCGAATTTTCGAGGAGCGCTACCTAAAGCTGCTTGGAGACCTGGTCACTCAAGAGAATCCTGAGTTTGGAGTAGTTCTGATTGAACGCGGCAGTCAAGTTGGCGGTGGCGATAAGCGCATGAACATCGGCACCATTGCCTCGGTTACGGACATTGGTACTAGCGAACAGTTCTACGGTCTTGAGTCGGTGGGAACTCAAAGATTTAGAGTGAACGCTTGGCTGCCAGATGACCCTTACCCAATTGCTGACATCGACTTCCTACCGGACTTGATTTGGGAAGAAACCTTGATGCCGGTGCGCATTCACCTTGAGACAAAGGTGAGGCAGCTATTGGCATTTGCAAGTGAGTTTGGGGACCTCCAATACGGCGCAGAGGTTGTCCTGAGTGGTGACCCGATCGATGCCTGCTGGCAGCTTGCTGGCATTCTGCCGGTTGGCTCATTGGACCAGGCAGACCTTCTTGAATGCAGGTCCGCCGAGGAATTACTTTCAAGGACTTACGAAATAGTGAAATCCGCCGACGTTGCACTTAGGGCCATGATGGACCAGCAAGAAGGGCCAAGCTAGCTGCTGCCCGGGCGTTACCGCTGAACCAAAGGCACGTTATTAGTTCCATTCGTAACCCTAGTCCTGACCGGCAATCCATCAACTTCACAAGCGGTTATGACCAATAGACTCGTGATATGTCGGTGACTTATCGAACTAATGTAATTGCCTCAGGAAACCATGCTTCCCTAGCTATACCGGACGAGATCCTAACCAAGCTCGGCAGCCACCGTCGAGCACCGCTAATTGTGACAATTAATGGCCACAGCTACCAATCAACCGCAACGGCAGTCAACGGCCAATGTCGGGTGGTATTTCCAATGGCAGAACGACTCGCTGCCGGGGTGTCCGGAGGCGACCTGGTTACGGTCAAACTCGACTTAGATGGCGGTTATAGAAGAGTCGAACTGCACCCCAAGTTGATGGAGGCGTTGAGAATCACAAAACTTCGAAAAGAGTTTGACAATCTCTCCTATTCTGCGCGGAAAGAATTAGCTCGGTCAATCAGCGACGCAAAATCAGAGGCGACCCGCGAGCGAAGAATCAAAAAGGCGATCCAACAAATCAGTTCTCGCTAGAGGGATGATTCGAGAACGACTCAAGGCTGATTACTGGCGGAGAATAGGGGATTCGAACCCCTGAGGGCTTGCACCCAACACGCTTTCCAAGCGTGCGCCATAGGCCACTAGGCGAATTCTCCAAGGTCCATAAGTCTAGCTGCATCAGGCCCTGTCTGGAAACTTGGATGCTGCAGGGATTAGACTTGGGTCTGACTCCTCGTGTGGCGTCATCTTGGCTAATCCCCCAGGATCGAAAGATAGCAAGGGTAACTGGGCTCTGGCGGGTGCACGAGGGGTCCTTTTTTATCCTGTGCATGTGGTCATCTAGGTGTGGATTGTCAGTTGATGTAGGCCCACTCGGTTAGGCTTGCAAGGTGACCACAGCCCTCTACAGACGTTATCGACCGGAGAGTTTTGCCGAACTAATCGGCCAGACTCAGGTCACTGATCCGCTGCGGGCAGCCCTAAAAGCAGACCGGGTAAACCACGCCTACCTTTTCTCCGGCCCACGCGGTTGTGGCAAGACAACCAGCGCGCGAATTCTGGCTCGGTGCTTGAACTGTGCCGAAGGTCCAACTGATACCCCCTGCGGTAAATGCGACAGCTGCATCGAATTGTCCCGGGGTGGGTCTGGTTCCCTTGATGTGGTTGAAATAGATGCTGCCAGCCACAATGGCGTTGACGATGCCAGAGACCTGCGTGAGCGTGCAATCTTCGCACCAGCGCGAGACCGTTACAAGATTTTCATCCTGGATGAGGCACACATGGTTACCCCGCAGGGCTTTAACGCTCTGCTAAAAATCGTGGAAGAGCCACCTGAGCACGTGAAGTTTATTTTTGCCACCACCGAGCCGGAAAAGGTGATCGGAACCATTCGTTCCAGAACGCATCACTACCCATTCAGATTGGTGCCCCCTGCAGAGCTGTTGGAATATCTAGCCACGGTTCTGGAAAGCGAGGGCTATAGCGCCGAGCCCGGCGTAATGCCGCTTGTAGTTAGAGCCTCGGGTGGCAGCGTGCGTGATGCTTTGTCGCTGCTTGATCAGTTGATTGCTGGCAGCGACGGCAAAGAGGTCGCCTACCAGCGAGCCGTGAACCTGCTGGGCTTTACTCACGATGAACTAATGGGTGAAGTAATCGGTGCATTTGCCGAGCTTGATGCCGCCAAAGCATTTAGCGCGGTGGACAAGGTGATTCAGTCAGGGCAGGACGCCAGACGCTTCCTGGAAGACCTCCTTGAGCGGCTAAGAGACTTGATGTTGATTACATCGCTTGGCAATGATGCCAAGGCCATCCTTAGGGGTATTGGGCCAGAGCAGTTTGATCTGCTGTCTGCTCAAGCAAATCGTTTTGGTCTTTCAGATTTGACTGCAGCAGCTGAGGCAACATCCAAGGCGCTGGCCGACACCAGTGCTTCTTCAAACCCAAGGCTTCAGCTGGAGCTGTTGTGCGCAAGGGTTCTTGCCCCTGTCAGCCAACCGGCGATCAGAACCATCCATGAACAGCCTGCAGCAGTTGCTCCACAAGCGGCAGCCAAGGCTCCTGAGCCGGTCGCCACTGATGAGCCAAAGCCCCCGGTTGTTACCGAGAGCGTTCAGGCTCCAGCGAAAGTATCCGCAAAAGCTCCCCAGCAGACCCCTGAGCCGACCAAGGCGCCGCCGGAACCTGCTGCTCCAAAGGTCAAACGTGAGCTTTCAACCAGCAGCCTGAAGGCTGCCTGGCCCGAGATTCTAGACATTCTTGCGAAGCAGTCGCGCTCGGCTTGGGCGGTGGCTTTCACGACCAAGGTGATTGACTACCAGGACGATGTCCTAACGCTTTTGTTCCAGAGCCAGAACGACGTTGATGCCTTCAAGGGTTCACAGGGTGCAGCCGAAGTGCTCCGGCAGGTGATCAATGAGCAATTTGGTGTTGTCGTGAAATATCGTGCCAAAGTAGCCGAACCCCACGAAAAGCCGGCGACGGTGAACAAGGTTGAACCAACCGCACCAGAGGAGTTCACAACTCAAGAAGAAATTGAGGATCAAGATCCTCCCGAGTCACCGGCTCCGGTGGAACCTGAAAAAGCCGAACAGGCTGGCGAGTTCGTGCTTCGCGAGGTGCTCGGGGCAACACCAATTAAGGCCGATGAAAACTAATGTATGACGGCGTAATCCAAGAGCTGATTGATCAGCTCGGCAGACTTCCGGGGGTTGGACCAAAGTCGGCCCAGCGAATTGCTTTTCATCTAATCGAAACCGATAGCCAGGTTGCTCTGGAGCTGGCAGACGTATTGCGCGAAGCCAAGGAAAAGGTGCGCTTCTGCCAAACCTGCGGCAATGTCTCAGAGGCGGAGCAGTGCTCCATCTGCGTTGACCCAAAGCGGGAAACAGCTTCAATTTGCGTGGTCGAGGACTCCAAGGACATCAACTCGATTGAGCGAACCCGCGAATTCAGAGGCAAGTATCACGTGCTGGGTGGAGCCATTTCTCCGATTGCCGGAATTGGACCGGATCAGCTGCGGATTAAGGACTTGATGAAGCGGCTTGCGGACCCTGAAATCAAAGAAGTTATTATCGCCACTAACCCAAACCTTGAGGGTGAAGCAACCGCCACCTACCTAATCCGGCTGTTAGGTTCTATGGAAATCACCGTTTCCAAACTGGCCTCTGGCCTCCCGGTGGGCGGAGATCTTGAATATGCGGATGACATGACTTTGGGTCGAGCCTTTGAGGGTCGCAAAAGAGTCAACTAGAATGGCTCAGATGCCAACGGCGGCATACTACCCCCCAATCCAGGAGCTGTAATTGCCAGTTATCGTTCAGAAATATGGAGGATCTTCCGTCTCGGACGCTGAGAAGATCAAACATATTGCTGCGCGCGTGCTGCAGACCCAGGCTCAGGGTAATCAGGTTTGTGTAGTTGTCTCAGCAATGGGAGACACCACCGACGACCTAATCGACTTGGCTAACTCGGTTTCCTCCGCGCCGGCTGGAGATCGTGAGATGGACGTTTTGCTCACTGCAGGTGAGCGCATTTCTATGTCGCTACTTGCAATGGCAATCAAGGAGCAGGGCGGCAAGGCAAAATCCTTCACCGGCTACCAGGCTGGAATTTCGACCGACTCCGAGCACGGCTCGGCCAGAATCTGGAAACTGGAGCCAACCAGAATCCAGGAGTCGCTTGCAAATAATGAGGTTGCTATTGTTGCCGGTTTCCAGGGCTTTAGCTTTGAAAATGGTGACACCACAACTCTTGGTAGAGGTGGTTCCGACACCACCGCGGTTGCGCTGGCTGCAGCGCTCAATGCGGACATGTGTGAAATCTACTCCGACGTTGATGGCGTCTACACTGCAGACCCAAGGATTGTTCCACGAGCACACAAGCTTGCCCAGATCGACATCGAGTCGATGCTCGAGCTTTCATCCTCTGGAGCGAAGATTCTGTATATTCGCGCGGTTGAATTTGCTAGAAGGCACAAGGTGCCGCTTCGGGTCAGGTCCTCATTCAGCACTGACCCCGGAACACTTATCTACACAGCTAAGGCAGGAGATGACATGGAAGAGCCAATCGTTTCTGGTGTTGCAACTGATGACACCCAATCAAAGGTGACAGTTATCGGGCTTCCCGATATTCCAGGAAAGGCTGCCGAGATCTTCCAGATCGTTGCAGAGGCCGGTGCCAACATCGATATGATCGTGCAGAACGTTGCCACCAATGAAACCAACCTGAGCGATATCTCAATGACGCTGCCTCACTCCGACCGCCACAAGGTAGTGCAGGCCCTGAAGGATCGACAGGCTGATGTTGGCTTCCAGTCAGTGACCTATGACGATGAAATCGGCAAGCTCTCGATTGTTGGAGCCGGCATGAAGACTTCTACGGGTGTTTCATCGAAGCTATTTGGTGCTCTGGCAAAGGCCGGCATCAACATCGAGATGATTTCAACTTCCGAGATCCGCATCTCTGTTGTGACCCGTGCTGATCAGCTAAAAGAAGCAACCAGAATTGTTCACTCGGCCTTCGAACTAGATGCAGCCGACACCGCAATCGTTTACTCAGGAACCGGTAGGTAATTATGTCTAAGCCAAATCTTGCCCTTGTTGGAGCAACCGGTGCCGTTGGCACCGTGATGATCGACATCATCAACTCTCGCGAGAACATCTGGGGAGAGGTTCGCCTGATTGCCTCAGCTAGAAGTGCCGGTAAGAAGATTCAGGTTCACGGCCAGGACCTAACCGTGGTTGAACTTTCCGAGGACGCCTTCAACGGCATGGACATTGCAATGTTCGATGTACCGGACGAGGTCTCTGAAATTTGGGCTCCGATCGCAGCAGCCAAGGGAGTGGTTGCGGTTGATAACTCAGCAGCATTCCGCATGAACCCGGAGGTTCCACTGGTGGTTCCAGAGGTGAACCCATTCGCTGCTAAGTCCAGGCCATTGGGGATCATTGCAAACCCCAACTGCACCACACTCACCATGATGGCTGCCCTTGGTGCCCTCCACAATAAGTGGAAGCTCACCGAGCTTGTGGTAGCCAGCTATCAGGCTGTTTCTGGCGCCGGCACTCCCGGTATTGACCGGCTAGCAGCAGAAATTGCTGCGGTTGCAACCAATGCTGAAGCAGGGCTGACCACTGACAGCGTGACAAACACGCTCGAGGCAAACTCGCTGCCGTTGTCTGACTCGCCATGGGCTCAGCCAATTGCTTTAAACGTGATTCCTGCCGCAGGCGGCTTCAAGGATGGTGGACACACCTCCGAGGAGCTAAAGGTCCGCAATGAATCTAGAAAGATTCTGGGAATCTCTGATTTGAAGGTGGCTGCAACCTGCGTGCGTGTGCCAGTTCAGGTCAGCCACAGCCTTGCAGTTCACGCAACCTTCGCCAATGCGTTGTCTGCGGCCGAAGTTCGAGAACTGCTTGAGGCACAGCCGACGGTTGTTGTGATGGACGATCCTGCAAACGATGTCTATCCAACCCCACAGCATGTTGCTGGCCAAGATCCAACCTTTGTTGGTCGAATCAGGCAGTCGGAGGACTTTCCAAACACAATTGATTTGTTTGTTGTTGGCGATAACTTGCGCAAGGGTGCGGCTCTCAACACCTACGAAATTGCCGAGCTTGTTGCTGCCGAACTTGGCTAACGAAGCGTAATTAGCGCTGCACTCGGTGGGCAAAAAAGCCTAACCGGTTGGTAAATTGAGCAGCCAAGACCGTTCGAAACATGAAGCATTGCTTCCTGCTGGTCGTTTGACCATGCCGATAGCCCGCTTGCAAATTCAGTCGGAAGGTCGCAGTTTGTAACCAGAGCCTTTTGGCCAGGAAGGCAAATCTGACCTCCGTGAGTGTGACCGGCGAACATCAGCGCAGCTTGGTTTTCCAAGAAGGCGTCAATCACTTTCATGTAGGGCGCATGAGCAACACCGATTTTGAGGTCAGCATTCGCGACTTCGGCGGCCTGCTGTCCAAGCGATTCAAGGTCGTCTAGGTGGTCGTGCGGGTCATCAAGACCCATGAAGCCCAGCGATTTTCCTTTGATTTCGAGCCTGGCCGATTTGTTGTTGATATCCTGCCAGCCAGCCCCAACCAACTCCCTCATGAACCTGTCGGTGTCGAGGGCCTGGCCAGCCTGGACCTTTGATGGGCCAGTGAAGTAGCGAATTGGGTTCCTGGGCTTCGGTGCTCGGTAGTCATTGCTTCCGTTTACGAAAACTCCTGGGAAATCAAGAAGCGGTTCAAGTGCTCTCAGGGTTGGATTGATGGCGTCTTTGTGGCCGAGGTTGTCACCGGTGTTGATGACTAGATCCGGCTTTAGTCCAGCCAGTTCCTTTAGAAACTGCGCCTTGTTCTTTTGGCCAGGGGCAAAGTGAAGATCGCTGACATGCAGGATTCTTATGCCGGCTGCACTCGGGCTCTCAATCTCTAACTCATGCAACCGAAACGGTCCAGAGTTACCAGCTAGCCACATGCGTTTGGTTGAACAATCACGGCGCTCGCCAGAATAACTGCCTCGCCAGCGGCCGGAATGGTTGAGTGAACCGAACCGGTGGGAAGCGCAGGGTTACATAGGTTTAGCATCCAGGTTTGGCTTGGTTGTGGATAGGTAGGGAACAAGCCGGAGATCTCTAGTTCGGTATAGGCATCTTGCAGGCTTAGGCCAGAGACATCTGGCATAAGTAGCTGGCCACCGGAGGAGACATATATTTCAATGATCGAACCTCTTGGCATGCTCTCACCAAAAGCAGGGAAGGTGTAGGCAACGGTACCGATGGGTTGCGCAGAGGGAACGGGGGTTTCAACTACCTTCACGTTCAAGTCACCGGTAATTAGCTGCATCTTTGCGATGTCCAGCTCGAAGCCCTCAACCTGAGGGACAGTTCGAAGAGTTGGTTCAACGTAACGAGGGTTCGCCTTCGGGAATTGACTTTCCTCGTAGTGCTTATTTACTTCCAGCATCAAGTCGCGCCAGACTGCGTGACGGATTGTCGAGACCGCACGACCGTTTACTGACTTGCCAGTCTGAGGTGTAAGACCAACGACGTTTCCAACCCAAACTGCCGTTGCAACCTCGGTTGAGAACCCAGCCATCCAGGTGTGGATGCGATCGTCAGTGGTTCCAGTCTTGCCGGCAAGTGGCGTGCCGTCGTTGGTGTTCGCAGCAGCACCTGTTCCGCCGGAGACAACACCCTTCATGGCATCAATCATGGCGGCTGCAATCTCGGGTGCCACAGACTGGTTACATAGGCTCTCCGGAACAGCTAGTTCCTCGGAGCTCTTTCTGAGCACCACTCTGTCAATCGCGATCGGAGAGCAGTAAACCCCACCGTTTGAAATTCCGGCGTAGGCAGCCGCCATTGTCAAGGGCGCAATTTCGTTTGTCCCCAAGATTGCAGAAGGCACGTAGAGAAGCTCGTTGCCATCGGCCCGGTGAACGCCAAATGCAGCAGCAGTGTCTCTGATGGCACAGAGGTCAAGCTGCGATGCCATTGCCGCAAATGCGGTGTTCTGAGAGGTTACAACCGCCTGACGAACACTGATGTCATCGATGGTTTGATCACCGGAGTTGTTGACTTCCCAAAGTCCTACTACGCCACCACAGCTCGCGCGGAAGTCTTTTGAGACATCCCAAATCTTTACCTTGTCTGGCTCGCCGTCAAGGTCCACATCTTCACCGGTAAACACCCGGCCATCAACATGGTCACCGAGGGTGTAGCCGTTCTTTAGCCATTCGGCCAGGGTGAATACCTTGTAGGTTGAGCCTGGCTGGAAGCCAGACGACCCACCATATGGCTTGTCGGAGTTGAAGTTCACGCTGGTGCCGCCCACGGCAGGGGAGTCACTTTGATCGAAGTATCTGTTTTGAGCCATCGCAACTATTCGGCCAGTACCAACTTCAACTGACACCGCTGCTGTTCCAAAGCCCCACTCATTGTCAGGGGGCAAGTTGGTCATTACCGCATCCCAGGCCGCCTGCTGAATGTCAAGGTCAATGGTTGTGTAAATCTCCAGACCACCGCGACGAAGCAGCATTTCCCGCTCTTCTGAGGTGACTCCGAATTCGGGAGAGTTTCTGATGGTCCAAACGGTGTAGTCGCAGAAGAATGCTGTGGTCTGGTTTTCTTCACACCCCTGCTGGGTTCTCGTGATCTGAGTCTGGATCGGGCTGGCTTTGTAGCCCTCTGCCTGAGCCTGAGTTATGTAGCCCTCGTCAGCCATGTTTTGAATGACATAGTTTCTTCGGCTTAGTCCGCGCTCCAGGTTATCGGCTTCGTCTGGTTTGTAATCATTCGGGGACTTCAGCATTCCGGCCAGGTAGGCTGCCTGCGGCACGTTGAGCTTGCTCGAGGGCAGTCCAAAGTAGTACTGGGAGGCGGTTTCAACACCGTTGATCTGGTTGCCAAGGAACACCAGGTTTAGATAACCGGCCAGGATCTCTTTTTTAGAAACTTCTTTCTCCAGAGCAATAGCGAGACGAATCTCTTTAAGTTTTCTTTCAACGCTAACTTCAGTGGCTGCTTGAATCGCCGCTGTGTCGCCGGAGAGGTTGGCCGCCTCCACCATTGACTGTCTGACGTACTGCATGGTGATCGTGGAAGCACCTGGCCCATCGCCAAAGGTTGCAATGTTTGTCAGTGTTGCTCGAATCAAGGAGATGATGTCAACGCCGCCATGCTCATAGAACCTGGGGTCCTCGGTCGCCACTACGGCATTGATCAAGTTTTCTGAGATCGATTCAAATGGAACCTCAACCCGGTTCTCATGGTAAAAAGTGGCAATCTTCTCTGGGTTGCCCTCACGCAGTGCGTAAATCGAAGATGACTGTGAGGCATTCACGGGTTTGATGTAGGCAGGAAGACCCTCAAACATCCCGATTGAGGTGGTGGTTACCACACCCGCCACCGCTACCGCGGGAGCCAACAGGGCCACCGACAATAGCCCAGCCACACCGCTCAACAGACCGAACTTTAGAAGGTTTGTGAACGTAGAGGATTTAGAACTGCCAGACATAGGCTCTAGGATACTCGCAATAGGCTGAATTGGAGCTGTGAAATGACCAAGTGGGAGTATGTAACTACGCCGCTATTGCTGCATAAGGAAACTCAAATCCTAAACACCTGGGGAACCCAAGGTTGGGAGCTGGTTCAGGTAATTACTGGGCCACAGGGCGGCCTAATCGCCTTCTTTAAACGTGAGGCAGCAGAGTGAGCAAAGTAGAAAGCCGCCTAGCAGAACTTGGTCACACTCTGCCGCAGGTTGCAACCCCTGCCGGCTCCTACCTGCCCGCAATGATTAGCGGCAATCTTGTCTTCACGGCAGGGCAAATCCCACTGATTGACGGCAAGCTCATGGCAACCGGGAAACTTGGTGCCGATATTGATACCGAGCAGGGCGCCCAAATCGCTGAGCGCTGTGCTCTGAATGCCCTTGCTGCTATCAAGTCGGTGCTTGGTGACCTGGACCGAGTGAAGCAGGTTGTCAAGGTTGTGGGCTTCGTGGCATCGGTACCTCAGTTCACGGCCCAGCCAAGTGTCATCAATGGCGCCTCTGAGTTTTTGCAGCAGGTCTTCGGTGATGCCGGCAAGCACGCTAGAAGCGCTGTCGGTGTGCCGGTGTTGCCGCTGGATGCTCCGGTCGAGGTTGAACTAATTGTCGAGTTTGAGTAGCTAAAGGGCTTTTCGCATCCAAACCGAGTCTTCTACCTCAAAGCCAAGGTTTTGATAAAGCTTTCTTGATTCTGGGTTTGATTGTTCGGTTTCTAAAAACACGGTCTTGGCATCAAGCTCTTTGGCTCTAGCCAGCGCGGCCTCCACTAGCTGGGCCCCAAGTCCTTGATTGCGATGAGGCTGACTTACGAAAACCTCGTCGATGAGAGCTTCTCTGCCGCCTGATTCAATTCCCCAACCCCAACCGATTACCAGATAGCCGATCAGGTTTTGTTCGTGCTCCAGAACCCAGATTTCTCCCAGCTCAGTGCCTCGCAAAAGTGGAGTCACTGCTGCCGTTAGGTGCTCGGTCGTAAGCGGAGCCAGCGCCTCTTGAGCAAAATCATTCAGCAGCCCAATCAGGGCAGTCTGATCTGCCTGATTGGCCAGCCTGATCATTTAGTCGTTGGCTCCAGAATCAATCTTGGTGCTGATGGTGTCCATCACTGAGGTGTCGGCCAAGGTCGTGACATCACCAATGGGTCGATCCTCTGCGACATCCTTCAAGAGCCTTCTCATGATCTTTCCGGAGCGAGTCTTTGGCAGTTCTGGAACCACAAAGATGGTGCGTGGCTTGGCGATTGGGCCGATCTCCTTGGCAACATGCTCACGTAACGTCTTGGAGGTGTCGGCTTCGCTACCCGAATGATCAAGCTGACTCTTGCGCAGGATTACGAATGCCACCACGGCCTGACCGGTGGTTTCATCGCTAGCACCAACCACTGCCGCCTCTGCAACTAGTGGGTGAGAAACAAGCGCGGATTCGATTTCAGTTGTGCTGAGGCGATGCCCTGAAATGTTCATGACATCATCGACCCTTCCGAGCAACCAGAGGTCACCATCGGCATCGAGCTTGGCGCCGTCTCCGGCAAAGTACTTGCCTGGGAACCTGGACCAGTAGGTTTCCTTGAATCGTTCCGGGTCGCCCCAAATGCCCCTGAGCATCGAGGGCCAAGGCTCGGTGATTGCCAGATAGCCTCCGTGGCCAGGACCAACTTCATGGCCCTGGTCGTCGAGCACCGCCATTTCAATGCCAGGAATTGGAACCTGCGCACTGCCCGGCTTGGCTGCGGTGATTCCTGGAAGTGGTGAAACCATGATGGCTCCAGTTTCGGTTTGCCACCAGGTGTCAACAATTGGAGCTTTATTGGAGCCGATTACCTCTCGGTACCACATCCAGGCCTCTGGGTTAATTGGCTCACCAACGGAACCAAGCACTCTGATTGAGCTCAGGTCGTAGTGGCTTACCACGGAACTTCCAAGCTTCATGAAAGACCTGATCGCGGTCGGTGCAGTGTAGAAGATGCTCACGTGGTACTTCTGAACTATGTCCCACCATCTGCCCCAGTCCGGGGCGTCTGGTGTTCCTTCATAAATAACCTGAGTTGCCCCGTTGGCTAGCGGACCGTAGGCAACATAGGAGTGACCGGTTATCCAGCCAACATCTGCTGTGCACCAGTAGACATCTTGACCCTCGTGCAGATCAAAGACGTTCTTGTGAGTGTAGCTAGCTTGAGTTAGATAACCACCAGTTGTGTGCAGGATGCCCTTGGGCTTGCCGGTGGTGCCAGAGGTATACAGGATGAACAGTGGGTGCTCAGCGTTGAAGGCAACCGCAACATGGTCTGCATCCACGCTCTGCATCTGCTCTTCCCACCAAACATCAACCGAGTCGTCCCAGTCGACATCTTGCCCAGTGCGGTTCACAACCAAAACGTGCTCAACCGTTGGGCACTTGTGGTCAGCCAGCGCCTGGTCAACTGCAGGCTTTAGGGCTGTTGCCTTGCCTTTGCGGAAACCGCCATCCGCGGTGATTACAACCTTGGCCTCGGCATCTTGAATTCTTGTTGCAAGTGAGTCGGCACTAAAGCCACCGAAGACCACCGAGTGCACGGCACCGATTCTGGCAACCGCCTGCATTGCGATGATTGCCTCCGGAATCATTGGCATGTAAATAGCAACTCGATCACCAGGCTGAACACCCATGCGAATCAGAACGTTCGCCGCACGCTTGACTTGCTGCAGTAGGTCTAGATAGGTGTAAACCTTGCTGTCGCCGGGCTCACCCTCAAAAAATAGTGCCACCCGCTTACCCCAACCGGCCTCAACATGGCGATCGAGGCAGTTGTAGCTCACGTTTAGTTCGCCATCCGCAAACCATTTGGCGAATGGAGCATTGCTGAAATCCAGGGTTTCAGTAAAAGGCTTGTGCCAGTGAAGTTGCCTGGCCTGCTGTGCCCAAAACTCAAGGCGGTCCACCTTCGCTCTGTCGTAGATCTCTGGCTTGGCAATTGAATTTGCCGCAAATTCTTCGCTTGGTTGAAACGAACGGGTTTCGTTCAATAGGTTTTCAATCTCGTGCTGTTCAGACAAATTTGTCCTCCACTTACTTAGAGCTTTTGTGCCCTATCAACTTACAGGAATTACACATTGCCGAGATGCTGGCGCCCTGTTGCCGTTAGAGACGTACCGCCAGACTTCAGAATCAAAATTCAGGCAAATCTCAGTTTTTTAATATTTCCCCGTTTGGGGGACAAATTCATGAAAACCATCGTAGGATTAAGGTACTGATTTAGATCAGTCGTGATGTCAGCGCCCCCCATTGCTGGCATCACCGGCGGCAGGTTTCCCCCAAACCTGCCGCCATCCCCTTTTTACACAGTTTTCTTTTATGCGCTGAACTCTGTTTTCAGATGGCGAACCATGTGCCTGTGCGAAGTGAAACCAATGCCCTCTGGCAAATAATTCAGACACCCGGTATCACCGATTTGGTGATTGATGGCTCGAGTCTGACCAGAGCCGACTTCGGGTCTGGCTTTCAGGTCCTGGCACCAATCTATAAATCCGATCAAGAAATGGTTGCGGCAATTGTCGAGCTAGCGCTTGAGGCAGGCTCCCGAATTGATATCGCCAAGCCAGTAGCCGACTTTGTGATCCGTGGAGCAAGATTCCACGCAGTGTTGCCATTCGGGCTTTCAAAAAGGCCGCTTCTAAGCATTCGGGTGCACGCGCCAGAAACCAAGACCCTGGAGGCACTGCAATCATCCGGCATGCTGACCTTGAGTCAGCTGGCCTGGCTCAACGAGCAGGTCAGGGGCGGCAAATCCATGGTTTTGTGCGGCCCAACCGGTGTCGGAAAGACAACTTTGTTGCGGGCATTGCTGCAAGATTCGAACGAGCGAATTATCTGCATTGAGCAAACCCCCGAGCTTTTTCTGGATGCGCCAGCTATTTCGCTCACTGAAAGACAGGCGAATCAGGAGGGCGCTGGACAAATCGAACTCGATGAATTGATTGTGCATGCGCTTCGAATGCGTCCTGATCGAATCGTGGTCGGAGAAGTTCGCTCTAAAGAGTTTCGAGTCTTGCTTCAGGCAATTAACAACGGGCATTCGGGAACCTTAACTACGTTGCATGCCACCAGCCTCGCATCCTCAGCAGAGCGATTCTTAGTGCTGGGCCTATTGGGCGGTTTCGCCACCGAGTTGACTGAGAGGCTGGTCTCCCAGTCAATTGACTTTGTTGTGCAACTGGGCAGGGTGAATAGTCAGCGGCTAGTCACAGCAATTGGCAGGCCGGTCTTATCTGCAGCCGGCCTTCAAATTGAGCAGCTGGAGATCTGATGCGGCCGGCGATGCTCTCGGGGTTAATCTCGGCAGGCGTTCCATTCGCAACCGCTGTTGACCTGGCAGACCCGAAACAGCTCCCGGAGAAATTCAGGCAGTTCATAACTCTCGCCTTTGAGCTTGGGGCGCCGCTGGTTCCAACACTGTCGCAGCTCGAGTTGCAGCTTCGCCACGAGGAGCGCAGCGCTCAAGAGGTCTTACAAGCCCAGGCTGTTCCGCAGGCGACAAGGACTCTGTTGTTGTGGCTGCCACTGGTTGCATTCCTGATGTCACAGATCATGGGGCTGGCAAGCTTCAAGGGGCTGTTGCACCCGGCCGGGATCATCGCGGCTCTGCTGGCAGCCGCACTCCTGGGCCTCGGCCACAAGATTTCAGGAAAAATGCTGGCCACCTTCCACGAGCCACGACCAGATCCCACCCACTCGCTGATGGTGCTGCGAATTTGTCTGGCTGCAGGAGAACCACTTTCCAAAATCGAAACGCGGTTAGCAAAGCTTGATTCAAGTGAGACAACCAACCTGATTGAACTTTCTAAACAAACCGGAGCGAAGCTTGTCTCACTGATTGATTCGGAGCTCGAGCAGCTCAATCAAAAACTGCTGTCGGAGCGAATCGAAGACGCTAGGCGACTCTCAGTGAAATTACTGATTCCACTGTCCCTGACAACGCTGCCTGCATTCTTGCTGCTTACCCTGCCGCCGATAATCATCGGCTTCACCCAATAAGAAAGGAAACAAAATGCAACTACTGAAATCCGATCAAGGCGCAATCACCGCCGAATATGCAATCGCCACCCTGGCCGGGGTTGCCTTTGCCGGCCTGATGCTGCTGGTGCTAAAAAGCGAAGAGGTTAGGTCGCTGCTATTCAAGTTGATTGCCGGTGCAATTGGACTTGGCTAGCGATAGGGGCGCGGTAACGGCAGAGTTCATGCTGCTGTTACCGGCTCTGATCATGCTGTTTTCGGTTGTGCTTGGGTCTGTTTCGCTGGCCGTGGAGCGCATTGCACTTGAATACAAGGCCTTTGAAATTGCAAGACAAAGCGCGATTGGCATCGATGTGCCGGTTGATCCGGCACTGAGAGTTGATTTCTCAAATGAAGGGAGGTTGGAGTGCTTCAGGGTTCAGAAACAGCTAGTGATCCCGATCTCAACAAAAATTTGCCTGCTGCCGATTGGAAGGTAGATTCGGGGTCGACTGCAGTGGTGTCACTAATCTTTATTGGCGCACTGATGTTGTTGTTGTTTGCTGTGTCGTCGGCGACCTCATTGTCCCATGGCACAACCCGATTGCAGGTGATAGCAGACTCCGCATCGCTTGCTGCAGCAGATACTATTCGAGGGCTGGCATCCGGTGTTCCATGTGAAAATGCGGAGCTGATTGCAGTTTCAAATGGAGTTTTTCTAGATTCATGTCGTATTGTCGGAACCGATGTGAGCATCGGGCTGACAAAGTTAGTTGGGTTATCAGAGATTTCTGTTGATTCAGTAGCGGGGTCGCCATCTGATTAATTAGGAGAATTTTTGGCTAAGAAGCTAGTGATTGTTGAGTCGCCCGCCAAGGCGAAGACGATCTCTAAATATCTAGGTAGTGACTACGAGGTATTGGCCTCAGTTGGCCACATTCGTGATTTAGCTGAACCACGGGATGTTCCAGCCGATAAGAAAAAGGGTCCGCTAGGTAAGTTCTCGATAGACATAGACAACGACTTTGAACCTTTTTACGTGGTTTCACCCGGCAAGACCAAAACCGTCACGGATTTGAAGAAGGCGCTCAAGGGCGCCGAAGAGCTTTACCTGGCCACTGATGAGGACCGCGAGGGTGAGGCAATCGCCTGGCACCTCCTAGAAGTATTGAAGCCAAAGGTTCCAGTGCACCGAATGGTCTTCAATGAGATCACTAAGGATGCCATCGCTGCAGCTGCCAAGAACACTCGTGAGCTAAACGACAATCTGGTTGAGGCTCAGGAAACCAGGCGAGTAGTGGACCGACTAGTTGGTTATGAGATTTCACCGGTGCTCTGGCGCAAGATCAACCGAGGCCTGTCGGCTGGTCGCGTGCAGTCACCGGCAATGCGCATGATTGTGCAGCGAGAGCGCGAACGAATTGCATTCGTGTCCGCTAGCTACTCATCGATCACAGCAACCTTGAACCACAATTCAATTCAGTTCGACGCAAAGCTGGCAAAACTTGCGAACGAAAAACTGGCTGGCTCCAAGAGTTTTGATGAGGGCGGAAAGCTGGTCCAAGAGGTACTGGTGCTCAGTCCCTCAGAGGCCTCTGATCTTGCGAAAAAGCTTGAGGGTGCAGAGCTTGCGGTTACCTCGGTGGAGGCAAAGCCTTCAACCAGAAAGCCGTATGCACCTTTCACCACCTCTACCCTGCAGCAGGAAGCCTCTAGAAAACTTGGAATGAGCGCTAAGCAGGCCATGGACACTGCTCAAATGCTCTACCAAGACGGTCACATTACCTACATGCGAACCGACTCACCAGCTCTATCTGGACAGGCCATAAGCGCGGCGCTCGCCGCAGCTAAGCAACTTTTTGGAGATGACTCAGTCTCACCAAGCCCAAGAATCTATGGCGCAAAGTCTAAAAATGCCCAGGAAGCACACGAGGCAATTCGGCCTTCAGGTGAGACCTTTGCACATCCAAACGAACTCAAGAGTGTGTTGCATGGCAAATCACACCTTCTATATGAACTGATTTGGCGGAGGACTGTGGCATCCCAGATGGCCGATGCCAAGCTCTCCACCACCACGGTCAAGTTTGAAACTCAAGTTGATGGCAAGCAGGCTGAGTTCTCAGCCTCTGGAACCACCGTGATCACCCCTGGCTTCCTGGCTGTATACCAGGATCCAGAGGAAGACAAGAAGGAAGACGCCAGTGCCAAACTTCCAATTTTGGAAGTTGGCCAGTCTCTAAAAATTGACGAAATAGCATCAAAAGATCATTCGACTTCGCCGCCAGCCCGATACACGGAAGCGTCATTAGTGAAGGCGCTTGAGGAGCAGGGGATCGGAAGACCCTCCACCTATGCAGCAATCATCTCGACAATTATCTCCAAGGGCTATGTCGTAAAGCGCGGTAGCGCGCTGGTTCCAGAATGGATCGCATTCACTGTCACCAGGTTCCTAGAGGAAAACTTCGGCCACCTGGTCGACTATGCCTTCACTGCAAAAATGGAATCCGACCTAGACAAAATCGCCCTTGGTGAGCTCGACCGCTCCGGTTGGCTCAAAGACTTCTACTTTGGCGATGATGGACTCCAGGCAACAGTTGAAAGCCTCGGCGAAAGCGACCCACGGCTCATCAACACCTTTGAGATTGCTGAGGGCATCAACCTAAGAACCGGTAAGTATGGCCCTTACATCGAGGTAATGGAAAACGACGAGCGTCGCATCGTGAACATCCCGGTCGACCTTAGCCCGGATGAACTGACCCACGAGAAGGCAATCGAATTAGTCAACGCACCTCCTGCTAGCGACCGGGTGCTTGGCCAAGAGCCAGAAACAGGGCTAGACATCATCGTGAAGGATGGCCGCTACGGTCCATACATCACCCTGGTTGACGAAGGAAATCCAAAGCCAAAGACCGCCTCACTGTTCAAAACCATGGCGGTTGACACCGTGAGCTACGAAGAGGCCCTGAAGCTACTCTCATTGCCACGAGTAATTGGAGTGGATCCAGAATCAGAGGCTGAGATCACGGCGCAGAATGGAAAGTTCGGTCCATACCTAAAGCGTGGCACCGACTCCCGTTCACTGGAATCAGAGGAGCAGATCTTTGATCTAACCCTGGAGCAGGCACTCGAGATCTACAAACAGCCTAAATACGGCGGCCGCAGGACGGCGGCAACACCCCTCAAGGAGTTCGGCGAGGACCCGGCATCCAAGGCGAACGTCGTTGCCAAATCAGGCCAGTTCGGTCTCTATGTTTCAGATGGCATTGTGAACGCCACGGTTCCCAAGGACGAACCGCTGGATGAGCTAACCAATGACCGCGCCTACGAGCTTTTGGCAATTAGGCGTGAAAAACTAGGGGTGGAGCCAGGCGAGGCTCCGAAGACTCAGAAAAAGACTAGAAAAAAGCGGTAGCCGTGTTTATAACCTTTGAGGGCATCGACGGAGTTGGCAAATCGACTCAGTTGGACCTACTAGAGGCATGGCTTATCAAGCAGGGCCATGAAGTTGTTAGAACCATGGAGCCAGGCGGCACCGAACTTGGCCAGGAAATCAGGCACCTGCTTTTGCACCGCAAGGGAACTGTCGCACCCAGGGCCGAAGCTTTACTCTATGCAGCAGATAGAGCACACCACGTGACCACCAAGATTGAGCCAGCTCTTGCCGCCGGCAAAGTGGTGCTCTCCGATCGTTACTTTGACTCCTCGGTCGCCTACCAGGGAGCCGCCAGGGAACTGTCGGTTGATGAAGTTAGAGACATTTCGTTATGGGCAGTTGGCAACCTGGAGCCTGATTTGACGTTCTTGCTGGATATGCCAGCAGCACAGGCACTAACCCGTCGTGATGACACCGGTACCGAACCCGACCGCTTGGAAAGTGAAGAAGTTGGCTTTTTTGAAAGGGCCCGCGCGCAGTACCTAGAAATGGCGTCGGCTGAGCGTTTTGAAGTTATTGATGCCACCATGACAATCGAAGCCATCCACCAAGCGGTGATAGCAAGGGTCGAGTCATTTTGGGGTAAGCCTTGACCAGCGGCATCTTCGATGAGCTGCTGGGTCAACCAGAAGCCATCGAACAGCTGCAACGAGCAATTGCATCAAAGGCCGAGGGCGTTCACCATGCCTGGCTGTTTACTGGTCCCGCAGGATCTGGAAGATCGCTTTTGGCAAAGTCATTCGCAGCTGCCCTGCAGTGCGAACAAAACGGCTGCGGTAACTGCCAGCAATGCTCATTAGCACTTGCTGATGCACATCCCGACATTCTCACCCTGGCAACCGAGCGAGTAACAATCAGCATCGATGAGGTTCGCTCTCTGGTGCAAAAGTCACAGATGTCCAGCACGGTGGGCGACTACCGGATTGTGATCATTGAAGACAGTGACCGCATGACCGAGCGCACCTCCAATGTTTTACTAAAGGCGCTTGAAGAACCTCAGGAAAAGACCATCTGGATCCTGTGTGCACCCAGCGTTGCTGACTTGTTGCCGACAATCAGATCACGGGCTAGGAACGTGCTGCTTCGGCTGCCAAGTGCAACAGAGGTTGCTGAGTTACTAATTAAGCGCGATGGCATCGACAAAGACCTGGCCCTGAAAAGCGCCAGGCAAGCTCAGAACCACGTGGGCATGGCAAGAAGACTTGCTGGCTCTCAGGATGCCAGGGCCAGAAGGGCAGAGACTCTTCGTGAAATTTCATCGATCACAAATCTGTCTCGGGCAATGCTTGCAGCTGAAAAGCTTTTGGGCGTGGCCAAGCGCGATGCCGAGGCTCTGGCCAAGGAGCGAGACACTGCCGAGAAAGAGCACTTGATGCGGGCATTCGGCTTGGCAGTTGACGAGCGGATTCCCCCAAATCTCCGGCCTCAGTTCAAAGACCTTGAGGAAAACCAAAAGCGCAGAAACACCAGGGCACTCAGAGACGGCATTGACCGCATCTTCACAGATGCCGAGTCCTTTTTCCGCGATGTAATCTCGCTGCAGTTGCAAGCCAACGCAGAACTCACCAACGAGGACCTGATTGACGAGCTAAACCTAAGGGTTTATGGCACCAGCGTGGATGACAACATCGCGGTTCTAGATGCAATCACCGAGGCTAGGAAGCGCCTAGCCTCAAACGTTAGAGACCTGTTGGTGCTCGAGTCGCTCTGCACTCGCATGATTTTGAGGCAAGACGTTGCGGCTTAGAGCCGCTGCGATAGCAGCACTTATAACCCTGACCGGCTGCGCTGAGGTCACTCGGCCCGACCCGGTCCAGGAGGTAACAAGCGGCGCAGTTGACCTTTTTGAGCAGGAAATTGGCTGGTTGGATTGTGGCGACCAGTTCGAGTGCGCGTCGGTTGCGGTTCCCTTGGATTGGAATGAGCCGGAAGAAAAGCTGATTTCAATCGCCCTGATGCGTAAAGCGGGCTCCGAGAACTTAGTCCCACTGTTTATAAACCCGGGTGGCCCGGGATCCGGTGCAATCAGTTGGATGCGGGATGGCTACGACAGCATGGGGAGCGCTTACCTCAGAGAAAATTTCCAAGTGATCGCCTTTGACCCGCGCGGTGTCGGAGACAGCACTGCAGTGACCTGCAGTGACATGGGGCTGAAGGACAAGCTGCTTTACAGTCCATCACCCTACGGATTTGGAACAGAAGAAGACCTTGCCTACCTGGCGGATGTGGCCGAGCGTTTTGGCCAGAGCTGCCAGGGGGAGATCAGCACCGGCTATTTCAATACCCAGCAAACGGCAAATGACCTGGACCTGTTGCGCGAACTGGTTGGCAGCGAGCTTTTGAACTACCTGGGTTATAGCTACGGTACCGAGCTGGGCGCCAACTATGCCGCACTGTTCCCAGACAAGGTTGGTCTCTTTATTCTGGACGGGGCGGTTGACCCAACCCTTGGACCAGACGCCGCTCTGCTTGCCCAAATAGCGGGCTTTGACATGGCGATGGAAGCCTACCTCGAGGACTGCTTTGCTCAGGTCTCCTGTCCACTGCCACAAGACATAAACGAGGCCAAGGACACCATCGGCAGCATTCTGCGGAACCTCGAGCGCAACACCTTGCCAACTGATTTCGACAGGGACCTCTCGCTGTCAGCGGCCATTGCCGGGATCATTGTGACTCTTTATTCCGAGGGTTCTTGGCCCTACCTATCAGCGGGAATCGAGGATGCCCTCAAGGGCGATGGCACCATGCTGCTACTGCTTGCTGATTTCTACAACGATCGAGATTCTGAGGGCGGCTACCTAACAAACCTGGTTGAAGCCAACAGCGCGATTGCTTGCGCGGATGAGAAAACTTACCCCGTAAACGGGGAAGATTTATCCGAGGCAATCGCTAATGCCAGCCCGGTGTTTGGCAAGTACTTTGCCTATGGCGATGGCTCCTGTTTTGGTTGGCCAGAGGGCATCGGCAATACTGTTCTTGATTTCAATGTCACGCCCAGCACCAAGCCGCTGATCATTGGCACAACAGGAGACCCTGCCACCCCCTACCAGAACGCAATTGTGTTGAGTGAGCTACTCAAAGGGTCGGACCTGCTCACCTTTGAAGGCGAGGGACACACAGCCTATGGATCAAACCCTTGCGTTGATTCAGTCGTTGACAGCTATCTGGCCGGTGAACCCTTGGACAAGCTGCTCTGCAGCTCTCGCTAGAAATACAGGGCAATAATCAGCGCTGCAAAGATTGCAACGAAGATTGCCGGTGTCACAAACTTCACAACATTCAGCCAAGGCCTAAAGCTGATCACTCGGTTTCTAAGTGCTGAAGCACCTGGAAGGGTCCTCAAATCATCAATGACCGCCTGAGCTTGTGAGGCTGCCGAGAATTCAGCCAGAGCACCGAGGATTCCGGATGCCAAGAGAATTAGCGCGAACCCATGAATCACGGCCATTGGGTATTCAGAGATGGTCGGAGTTGCAAAAGCCGCAAATGCGAGCAGGGCGGTTGGGGCAAGCTGCGCCAAGATGATGTGCAAACGATTTTTTTGGAACTCGCGGATTAGTTCGGCCTCTGTCATGGTTGCTTCCTTTGTTCGTATCTACAAGGTTAGGCAACACATTGGCAAACAACGCACTGCAAGAGAGCCTGTCGCGCAGATTCAGAAGACTCCTCTCAGGTGCTGCTGATGGAATTCCGCCATGGCTTGAGGTTGTTGCCGCAGGGGACGAGCCAGGCTTTTACACACCAGAGGATGCCCCATGGATAGTCCATGGCGACTTCTCCACTTTGGTTGGAGGAGTAAGGGCGCTTTTGATGCAGGCTCTCCACCCAGGTTCCCTGACAGGCGTTGCTCAGCACTCCCGGTATGAGCAAGATCCTCTTGGAAGACTTTCTGGAACCATTCGTTGGCTAACCGTCACCACTTTTGGCTCTCTTGAGGCCATCAAGGGTGAGGCTGCCAGGGTGAACCGCATGCACAAGACCGTTAGCGGCAGTTATGAAACGGCGGCAGGTGAAACAAAGGATTACCGAGCAGCAGACAAAGACCTGCTGCTTTGGGTGCACGTTGCATTCATGGATTCGTTTTTGCGAGCTCACCAGAACTATTCGAAGAAGCCAATCCCAGGCGGAGCAGACAGCTATGTGAAGCTCTGGTCGAAGTCAGTCGGCCCGCTTGGTCTAAAGACTGTTCCGATGAGCGAAGCTGAGCTGAAACAAACCCTGAGCGACTTCAGAGACAAAATCACTAGGACCGATGACACCAAAAACATCATTCACTGGATCAAGAAAGCCCCTTTACCGCCACTTGCAAAACCGGTCTATGCGCTCCTGTTCCATTCGGCACTTGCTTCCATGCCAAAGGAGTATCAAAAAATGATCGGGCTTAGGTCATACCCGCTTTGGTTGCTGCGTCCTGTGACAACAAACCTGCTTAGGTTTATGCGGTTTGCGATCGGCCCTGATTCACCGATTGAGGATGCTGCCGCAGAAAGGCTCAAGCGCGCTGGAGTGATTAGCCGCTAAACTTTTTTACTTCGCCACCTTAGCTCAGTCGGTAGAGCAGCTCCCTCGTAAAGAGCAGGTCAGCGGTTCGATTCCGCTAGGTGGCTCTCTGCGAAATTCGCTTAGGTAAGCGGATGTGAGACCAGGCCCCTCAACTACCGAGGAGGCAAAATGCGCAGTTCAAGCAAAAACTCAAGCAACAAGTCAAGCAAAAGCGATGAAACAGGGTGACACGTAGTGGAACCCTAGGAATCATCAAGTCCTTATACTTGCGGGGAAGACGCCGTGTTTTCAGGGGTTTAGGACTCCCTCGTAAAGAAAAGCTCCCTATCTGTTCTGCTTGCCAAGCTCTAAGAACAACAACAAGAGCAAGTTCCTTTGCTGCCTCGCAACCGCCTTGGAGGGTGACTGTCCAATTCGTGCACAAAGGCTCGAGTGAGCGGGAGGACGGCCGCTGCACCAAAAATTTCTTGGCGAATACTTGGTTTTGAGCTTGGAGCAACGAAAGTTTGGTCTGCTTGAAGACCCCAGCAATGACTGAAGTCATCGGTGTCCGACCCACTGGACCTCTCTACCTCTGGAGCTTGACAGCTGCAAAGCACACCGTCGAGGTTCGTGTCCAAGGCGCGATTTTTTGCATACCACGTTGTGGAGACAAAGATTGCAATCTCTGCACCTGCTTTGTCTCTAAAGTTCCTGCTTGCTGCAATGCCGTTGCGCAAGCCAAATCGGGATGACAACTCCTCACAGCTACTCAAAGTTGGAGGTTGATTTTGCGGCATTTCAACACCGAAATTTTCTGCTGGGTTGGGCAAATCAAGTGGACATTCCCCATCACAATCGTTCCACCATCCACCGCCTGGAGTAGGCGGACCGAGAGTTGGATAACCACCAGGGGGCAGCACAGATGGACCCACCTGTCTGATCTTTACAAAATCCTCTTTAGTCCCAGAGGAGACAAGCTCAACTCGGACTCCGTTGTGGGTGAGGGTTTCACCAACGTTGATGAGAGCAGGCTCGAATTTACCCCCCATGGCACCACACCAGCCTGAGGCCTCCTGGATTTCTTGGTCGGGGAACAAGTAGTACGCCCACTTTGTGTGAGTCGGGTCATTGCCGCAGTCCTGGTCAATGTGATCTCTTTGGGCCAACTCTTGAGGATTAACCGTGTAGGCCAGTAAGCCAGAATTCTTGGAATCCCAGTTCGAGTAACCGATTGGTCGCCTTGACTCCACGACCAATACGTCAGAGTTCGATATCGGCACTACCAATGCTCTTCTCTCGCCTCCGAAAATCTCAAGAGGAGACAAGATCACCCTTTGCTCCTCCTGCAAATCCGAGGGCAATACGCAATGGACTTGGGAATCATCCATCCAGCCGACAAGGAACTGCTCCCATGCAGTTATGGAGTAGGAAACACCTCCCGCTTGGTTGGGTCTATAGCTTTGTCCTACCCCTGTGCCCCAGCCGTTGCCCGGCCCATGCAAGTTGAAATTCATCTCATGGAGAATTTCGTGGATCAAACTTCCCCAAACTTCACTGCGCCGTTCGATGTAATCATTTCGATAGAACTCAAAATCTGGTGACCAGACCATTTGTCTGTAATCATTTTCGAAACCATCGGTGGCGAGCTTGTTGTCGATTCCGTTCAATCTCAGGCTAAACCTGTCCCGTGTTCCCAGCTTGATTCCAGGCGCCCACTGAATAAAGAGGGCATCGTACTCGTTCACGTTGGTGCCGTCTGGTAGGCGCGCAATTATGTCCCGAGCCAATTGGCCATCGCTGGCAGGCGCCTCTGAGGAGGGGTATGGCAAGTCAATCCAAGCTTCGGCCGAATCTATGTCTATAGACATGTCTCCTTGCGACCAGAAGTCGAACCAACCTGACAGCTCTCTGGCTTGGGGCTCCCAATAATCCTGCGGCTCAGCTACGAACTTAGTTGTGTCCTCAAAGGAAACCAGCAGCATAAGGAACTTCATTTCTCCCTGAGTCGGGAAGAAATAGGACGAAACCCATGGAAAGCCAACCGGCCCACGAGCCTTCTGTCCTTGGTACCAGCCTCCCCGACCCTGCGCCAATACTTCGGGTAACATCCCGTCTTCTACTTTGCACGCCTCAGTGGGACTGGGCGAATCCATTTGCTCCCATGCTGCGACCGCCTTGGGGCTCTTTACCGTCAACAACACCTTGCCCGCATAGCTCCTGGCTTTCGTTGGCTTGTTCTGGAACCAGGTCGAGAGTGCGGGGTTTAGTTGCTTGGCGTAATCGCAAGCTGCCTTGGCTCTTTTGCGAACAGTGATGTTCACGCTCATCGGTTGGTCGTAATACCTAATGCCCGTGCAAATGAATTTTTCAGCCGTGGGGTTTGCATCAACAGTTGCCCTCACCTGGGCCTTTTGCTGACTTGTCAGTCCAGTTGCCGAGGAGCTGAAGGTTGCGAGAGTCTTCTGATAGACAGAAAATTGTGCTCCTGCAGATTGAGCAGGGGTCGCAAGTGTTGCAACCAGCAACAGTGATGAAACTAATGCCAGTACTTTTTTCACTGTTTCCTCCTGAGTATCAACTCCAATCTACGAAATTGACAATCGTCAAATCAAGCTCGTCCGGTGGCCAATTAGGGGGACACGAGCCAAGCAAAAGCCCAAGCAATTTGGCCTATACACCTGACACACTGGGACACATCAAGACACAGTATTTACCTATACTGTTCAGGAAAACACTGTGTTTTCAGGGGTCTAAATCTCCCCCGTAAAGAGCAGGTCAGCGGTTCGATTCCGCTGGTGGCTCAAGTACAAAGCCGACTAAAGGTTCTGCCTACAGAGCAAAATTTACTCGACGTCCCACTGTGGGTTGTCAACGTCGGCTTCGCGGTTCTCCTCCGGTTGATGCTTTTTGGATCTCACAACAAAAAAACTGAGCAAAGTTGCTGCCACCGCGCCCAATACAAGCAGCACTAAAAGCGTTTCCAACAACATAAGCATCCTCTCTCTTTTTTAGACCCTACCAACTCAGGGAAGAATTCAAGTCACTTGCCTGACACCCCGAGACACATCTGGACCGCATTTGCCAATACTTGTCAGGAAAAAACGCCGTGTTTGTTGGCTGAATCTCCGTTGAGAGGGACAGGTCCCCATTTCGACCCTGTCCGGTGAGTTCCACGGTGGGCCGTCACAAACTCCTTCTGGCTTCTTTGATCAAATGGGTGCAAGGTAATCGGTATGGAAAATGCTTCAGTGTTGATCATTGGTGGTGGCCACAACGGCCTCACCGCCGCCGCCTACTTAGCCAAGTCTGGGATTGACGTAACTGTTTTGGAGAGGCTGCCAAACTTTGGGGGCGCTGCTGTTTCGGCGCAAGCTTTTGAAGGCATCGATGCCAAACTCTCTAGATATTCGTACTTGGTCAGTCTGTTGCCGAAGCAGATTATCGAAGATCTTGGATTGAACATTTCGCTGGCGCAAAGACGCTACTCCTCTTACACACCAATCGCAGGCAGCGATGAGGGGCTCCTGGTTGACAATCAGGATCAGGAGGCAACCAGCGCTTCCTTTGAACAGCTCTCAGCAGGCGAGGACTTTAGATCTTGGCAGCGCTTCTACGGCGAGACCCAAGAACTCGCCGCCAAGCTTTGGCCAAGCGTTCTGAGGCCGCTTCAAAGAAGGCGCGAACTCAAGCAGCAGGTCGGCAATCAAGCAATCTGGGATAAGTTCATTGAGCAGCCGGTTGGCCAGGCAATATCGAGAGAGTTTTCCAACGACTGGGTTCAGGGCGTTGTCTACACCGATGCACTGATTGGCACCTTTTCTCCAAATCAAGATCAGACTTTGAATGCCAACCGGTGTTTTCTATATCACGTTATCGGCGGCGGAACAGGTGCTTGGAACGTTCCGATTGGAGGCATGGGTGTCGTTACTACAGAGCTTGAGCGGGCAGCGGATCGAAATGGTGCAAAGCTGATTTCAAGCGCTGAGGCAATAAGAGTTTCCACCAACAAGAACGGGGTAATTGTCCGCTATCGGTCTTCTGGTCAGGAGCATGAACTTAGTGCATCGCTGTTAATGGTGAACGCCTCAAGGCAAGAGCTGGCGAGTTTGAAAGGTGAGGCGCTAGAGCACCAGCCCAAGAAACCCTCACTGGATTCTCCTTATGTCCATGGAGCGCAGGTAAAAGTGAATCTGCTGTTGAAAAGATTGCCGAAGTTGAGAGACCAGAGCGTCAGCCCAGAGGCCGCATTCGGCGGCACCTTCCACATCAACGAGAGTTTTGAGCAACTGCAGAGCGCTTATGAGGCAGCTAGCAAAGGAGAAATCCCAGACCCTTTACCCTGCGAAATTTACTGCCACTCGCTCACTGACCCAAGCATTCTGGGTTCAGATCTCAGGGCCCTAGGTGCTCAAACGCTCACGGTCTTCGCCCTGCATGCACCGCATTCCTTGGTTGCGAACCTCACAGCGGAAGAACATGATGCGATGCGAGCCGAGCTTGAAGCAGCTGTGATTAGCTCCTTGAACTCGGTACTGGCCGAACCAATAGAAGACCTGCTCATTCTTGATAGCGACGAGAAGCCATGCATTGAGACCAAGACAACCCGAGATCTTGAGGAGGCACTAAAGCTTCCTGGCGGAAATATCTTCCACGAACCACTCAGCTGGCCCTTTGCTGAGGATGACGAACCGCTGGACAGCCCAGCTGCACGCTGGGGCGTTGCAACCGATGACCCCAAGGTTTTGATTTGCGGTGCGAGTGCCAGACGTGGCGGTGCTGTTAGCGGAATCGGTGGCCACAACGCAGCCATGGCAGCTCTTGAGATTTTTGGCTAGCACCTCAGGTACGCGTCGCTAAGTTCCGAAAGACTAGGTAGATTTAGTCGAACTACAGCAACTTGTCAGCAATATGCTGTCAATCGCTGATGTAAATTTCTTCATTCCCTAACCAACCGCGCATTGGACAATAAATTGAAACCCAGCTCACGCTTGACTGCTCGACTTGGAGTTTCACAGTTCATTGGCTGGAGTTCAGGGTTTTATCTTCCAGCAATCTTGGCTGTGCCAATTTCAGAGTCGCTGGGAATAGCAACTGAAACATTCTTTTGGGCTTTCACGGTCGCTCTGCTGGTGGCCGCTTTCTTGGGCCCCCGGGTCGGTAAAGCCATTGACCGGCTAGGTGGCAGGCGAGTTCTTCCCTTCGGTAGCATTGCCTTCATTTTGGGCCTGAGCCTGTTGGCCGTCAGCTCCTCGATTCAAATGCTATTTGCTGCCTGGGTGCTGATTGGCATCGGGGCTGCGATGGGAAACTACGACGCTGCTTTTGCAACTGTCGTCACTTTTTTTGGTGATGAGTCAAACAAGATAATCGCCGGGATCACGGTTTTCGTTGGGCTCTCCTCAACAATCTCCTGGCCACTAAATGCGTGGGTTACCGAGAACTTTGGTTGGCAGTGGGCTGTGATGGTGTGGGCCTTTGCTCACTTGCTAATTGCTCTGCCGCTGAACCTAACAATCCCTCGGCTTGAGCCGCGTTCTGTTGACCAGCACTCACCTAAAACCCCAACCGGCAACCGGAGGCGAATCCGCATAGATCTGCTGATAGTGATCTTTGCGGTGATGTTTGCTCTTGAGGGCTTCATGGTCGCCTCGGTCAACACGATCCTGCCTTTTTTGCTTACCGAGCTAGGTGCTTCGGTCGGTGTTGCGCTATTCGCCGCCGCAATCCTGGGCCCCTCGCAGGTTTTGGCAAGAGTTCTGTTGGTTGCGCTTGGCAAGATAATGACTCCGATGCGGGTGGCCGGGCTGGCCATGCTTTCGCACCCTGCCGGTGTCGTGTTGGTTCTGGTCTTTGGCGTGGATGCTCTGGTTCCATTCGTTATTTTGCAGGGCATTGCAGTTGGCCTAGATCCCTTTATCCGAGGAACGCTTCCGCTCTTGTTTTTCGGCCCAGAGCAGTTCGGTGAGCGTCAGGGCTACATCATGATGTTCTCAAAAATTGTTGTTGCCTTTAGTCCGCTGCTGCTCACAGTAATAGTTCTGCGGAATCCAGTGGCCGGCATCCTGGCCACAATGACCATGGGTTTGTCTGCATTCCTGTTACTCATGGGTTTGGCGACTCTTCGAAGCAGGCGAAGCAGAATTTCCTAGGCAATTTGGGATCTTAATTTTCTTCGTTTAGAATTTTCGATGGAACTGCTCTAGAAAGGCACAAATGGACGCCCTGCACCAAATTAATTCTTCTTACGGCTTTCTGATCGCCTTTGGAATTCTTGCAATTTGGTGGGCAGTCGAAAGGTTTGCCAAAAAGAAATAGCGCTGTCGCTTTTAATTCAGGTGGTAGTAAGCCTGACTAAAGATAGCTAGGTCCTGCCAGGGCATTCCGGTTGATTTATAAAACCTAATTCGTGTTGGATCAACACTTTTTGCCTGGCTGTGGCCAAACAAATCCCGAACCTCGATAAGCGCATCCTCTGTTATGACCTGGTCCTGAATCGCCATGATCACATCGCCTGCCTCGCGCAGGCTGGCGCCCAGTTCCTCAACAAACAATTGAGCTGCGGCAACCACATCGCTGCCCACCTCTCTGGCATCGGCTTCGTGTGATCCAACTGCGGCAATTACTGCCGTCTGCTTAATCTCACTCAAAGTAAAAAGCGGCTGCCGGGCAGTAGTGGCAGTGACAATCAGGTCTGCTGCCAAAAGCATCTCTGGTGTCCCAACCACGGCCTCAATGCCCTGTTCGGAAAGGCCGGATATCAACTCAGTCCGGCTGTCGTGGTTCCTTGCAAAAATGGCTATTGAACTAGGGGACGTGATCGCCTTGACACTTAGGATGTGCGCAAGTGCCTGGTGTCCAGAGCCAAAAATGGCAAGCTTTGGGCTCTCTGCAACCTTCAGCTTCTGAAGCATCGCTGCAGTTACCGAGGCTGTGCGCAACAGCGTCAGCGCGGCCCCGTCACATTGAGCAAGGGGGGTCAGGGTCTTCGAGTCAAAAAGCGAGTAGATTCCTTGAATTCGATCTAGGTTGTGCTTTGGATTCTCAGGGGCAACGGTCACAAACTTGAGACCTGCGAAATCACCGATTTCGCTGGGCATAACCAACCCCTGGCCGTGTTCAAAATTCACAAAGGTGCGCTGTTTGTCGGTGGCCGGGTCAAATCCGCTCTCCAGCAGCTGGCCGATGGCCTGAATCGCCCTGGCGTAGCCGAAGCTCGCGAATAATTCTTGGTTTGAAATCCAGCGTATTGCGGTCATCGAAGTGAAAATCCTGTCCCTAGCTCGTCGTGCTTGTTTAGTGTGAACTTCGAGGTCCCGGTGCAGAAGGCATTTCCTGAGATCACAGGAATCACACCGGCAGTCTCGTGCTCAGTTAGCTCCCTAGCAATTCGTCCTGTAAAACGAGTGCCAATAATCGAGTCATGAATCAGGGTCATGGCCACGGTTAGCTTGCCGGCATGATTGAGTTGCGCGATTCTTGTGGCAGTGCCAGAACCGCAGGGGGAGCGGTCGACTCTGCCATCTGCATAGATGGTTACATTTCGCTGATGAAGCTGGCTAGCTGATGCAGCCAATTCCTCGTAAATGATTGTTCCGTAGATGCCATTTAGTCGGGGGTCTTCCTGAGAGTTTGACTCCGGAGATTCATTCAGGGTCCACTTGATTTCACGGCCAACTTTGATCAGTTCATCCAGGTGTTTGGGTTCAACAGTTAGACCCAGCTGTTCTACATTCAAGCTTGCGTAGTTTGCTCCGGCGTATGCAACGTCCACCGTGACGGTTTTGCCACTTGCCAATTCCACGGAGACATTTTCAGCAATCGGGTGGGAAAAAATATTTTTGAATGAGATCTGGGTTGTGACTCCGGCTTCCTGCCTCACAATTGCTTGCACTCGGCCAGAGGGAACATCGATTGTGACCGTGGTTTCACCGTCCGGGTTTGCAGTCACTCTTCCGGTGTCAACGGCCCAGGCTCCCAGGGCGATGGTCCCGTGGCCGCAGGCTGTTGAGTAGCCATCTCCGTGCCAAAACAGCACGCCGAAATCGGCCCCGGAATCATTAGCTTCAACTATGAACCCGCCATACATGTCGGCGTGCCCGCGGGGTTCATTCACAAGCAGCAGGCGGACTTTCTCAAGCTCCTGGTTGCCGATGGCTGAGGCCCTCTTATCGAGAACGCTTTGGCCACTAATTTCAGGAAAACCAGATTCAACAATGCGAAAGGGCTCGCCCGCTGTGTGGTAGTCGATGACTGAAATCTCAAGAGAATGGTTGCTCATAATTGGAGTCTATAGCCGTTGGGGATGGCTCAAGCTCCTGCAATTTCTATCGAAAATCAGGAACAACAAGATCAATCAGCTGTGGTCCTGCGACCAGCACAATTGCCAAAACAAACAACACTAGGCCAATGCGTTTCCACATCTTCTCTAGGTGCTTAGGATCTTTTGGTTCACTCATGAGCTTCAGCCTAGAGGTAATCTTGGGTCAGAGCCAAAGGAGCAGCATTGACCACGCCTTCCAACAATTTGATTGCCCTGGAACCAAAGAAAGTTCCGGCTTACGTTGAGGCCATCACGGAATCAGGCGGACAGATTGCGGACCTAAGCGCTGAGGTCAAAGCGTTGATATGGACCGATTACTCCAATCCGCAGCTACTTCAGCAAACCCTTGATCAAAATCCACAGCTGGAATGGGTTCAGCTTCCCTTCGCTGGCGTTGATGCCTTCAGTTTCTTACTGGATCGTCCCATCACTTTTACGAGCGCAAAGCGCTCCTACTCCGAACCAGTCGCAGAGCATGCCCTAGCGCTTTGCTTGGCGATGGCAAGGGCTATTCCGGAGCGAGTGCGGGCAACTAGCTGGGGCAGGCAGTTTGCAGACAGCCTGTTTGACGAGGACGTTTTGATTGTTGGCGGCGGCGGCATTGCTGAGCAATTGGCGAAGCTGCTTGTGCCATTTAGGTCGAATGTCACCGTATGCAGGAAGCGGCCAGCTGAACCCTTTATGTCTGGGTTTAGTGGGCAAGTAGTCGGGTTTGAGAAGCTCGATGAGGAGCTTGCCAAGGCAAAGTTCGTAGTTCTGGCTTGCGCACTCACTGACGAAACCAGGCACCTTATGAATGCGGAAAGATTCGAACTGATGCGCAGTGACAGCTACCTAGTCAATGTTGCTCGCGGCGAAGTCGTGAACCAGGAGGATTTGGTGTCGGCGCTAAAATCGGGAGCCATCGCGGCAGCCGCGACCGATGTCACTTACCCCGAACCACTTCCTGAAGATCATCCGATGTGGCAACAGGAGAATCTAATCATCACTCCGCACACAGCCGATGTGCTGGCCATGGTCACCAGGCTATTTTCGGACAGGCTGCGTGTGAATGTGGCCGCGTGGCTGGATGGGGCACATTTAACCGGAGGTGTCGATTCGAAGCTGGGTTACTAAACAGTCGCTAGCTCTGAAACGGATGTCAGACTTCTGCTGGAAGTGCCGTCTGTGATCTCGATGCTAAATGCGGGTGTTGATCCAGACAAATCAAACCAAAGCTTCAGCTTGGAATCCTTGCCCGTCCACAAAAGCTCCATCGACGACTCAGTCACTTGCTTCCAGCTAAATGTTCCTTCGAAGGCTGTGTGCTTGCGAAGCCTGGCAAGGCCAAGAATTGCCTGGGTAACGGGGCTGGCAATCGCCTCATCGAGTTCGGCAGGCGTGTAGTGGTGACGATTGACGTCCCTGCCCTGCTCGGTTTTAGCAAAAAGGACCTGGTCATCCTTGCCGTTGAACAGGCCAACGTAGTAGACCTGCGGCTCGCCTGGCAAGAAAAACTGAACTGCCCTGGCAAGAACATGGGCCGTGTCATCGCCCAAGATACTCGGCAGCGTGGCGTTGACCTGGTGGGGAAGGTTAAACCACTGGGGAATAACGCTCGCAATCTTGGAATGCCCACCGGTGTTTATTTCTGCCTGCTGGAAGATGTTTGCCATTTCGGCATCCGAAATCAGCCCCTCCGCGCCACCAATGGGGCCGGCATCGATGATGCCGTAGCCATCGTGAGTGTCAAGAACGTTTAGGCAGTTGGTCGGCCGCAGTTCAAACCACTTTGCGAGCTTGTCAACGGTTCCGGTGAAAATTGAGTGCAGGAGTAGTGGCGCAGTTTGAAAGTCATAGATCAAATCGACCAGTGGCGAAATCGCAAGCTGTTGCTTGTAGTGGGCATGCACTTCAACCAGCACTCGCATCCCCTCGGCTTGAATCAGCGCTGTAATGTCTTTTACGAACTCAAGGGTTTCAGGGGTCATGAATGAGTCTGTGCCAGGGGTTTTCACCGCATAGCCAACGGCATCTAGCCGAACGACGTTTACGCCACCGGATTTCAATGCGGCAAGCACGCGCTTCAAGTAAGCCATTCCCGCTTCGTGCTTTATGTCTATGTCGACTTGGCTGGGCATAAAGGTGGTCCAGACCAGCCTTCTTTGGCCTGCCACCTCGTAGGCGGTGAAGGGAAAGCCAGGCCTTGGGCGATAGAAGCTGGTGATGCCAGCTTCGTCTGCACCATCTGGAAAGACAGTGTCAAAAGTCAGGAACATGCCAGAGAATTCACTGGCTTCGCCCTTTTCTTGCCAATCCAAGAACTCAGGGGAGAGGTTCGAGGCGTGGTTAATGATCAGGTCGGCCGTTAGTTCCCGATTGGTAGACAGGGCTTTGAAATCGTCCCAGGACCCCAGACGGGGGTCGACGATGGTGTGGTCGATCGGATCAAAGCCAGCATCATCGCCGTCGTAAGGGTGAAAAAACGGAAGGACGTGGACACCCGAGAAATCCTTCAGCGGCCCATCAAGGAGTGCCTGGATGTGCTTTAGCGATCCGCCCACGCGCTCGGCGTAGACAAGAATGCTGGCTCCAGACATCAATAATCCCTTGCTTGTGTAATCGCTTACAGTTTTTGGCTAGACACAACTCTAATCAGATTTTTGGTGCTTTGTTAGGGCTTTAGTGAAAAGGGCTAACCCCAGATTTCCGGGGTGGGGACGCTGACCTTTCCCGCATCTAGGTAATCGAGGCCGGGGTCAATGTCCGCTGCCAATAACAGTGGTCCGTCGATGTCGACAAAGTCGCAAAACTGACCAATTACATATGCCGGTGCCATTGATAGCGAGGTCCCGGTCATGTTCCCAACCATCAGGCTCTTTCCTGCATCGGTTGCCGTCTTTGCGATCTCAAGAGCCTCGGTCAAGCCGCCGCACTTATCAAGTTTGATGTTCACTACCTGGTAGCGGTCTGCTGCCTGCTGGTATTCACTGAGGTTAAGTGCACTTTCATCTGCCCCTAGAGGGATGGGTGAGGTAAAGCCCGCTAGTTCCTGGTCTTTTCCTCGAATAAGCGGCTGCTCGATCATGTCAATCGAGAGCTTGCTGAGATCCGGCATGAAGGTGCTCAACTCTTCGAAGTTCCAGCCCTGATTCACATCCACAACCAGTTTGGCCTCTGGTCTTGCGCTCCTGATCGCCGCTAAATTTGCTACCGGCTGTTCATTGCTCAGTTTTATCTTCAGGTTTGGAAACTCGCTAAGTTCCAACGCCCGTGCCGCCATTTGCTCCGGTGTTCCAATGCCAATGGTGGCAACCGTGGTCAGTATCTTTGGTTCAATTCCAAGCAGCTCCCAGATGGTGGCGTTGCTTTTCTTGCACTCCAAATCCCACATCGCACAGTCAAGAGCGTTTCTGGCGCCATTGGTCGGCATTAGGGAATTGATCTCTTGCCTGGTCGCGCCTTTTTCAACAGCGGGCTTGATTGCCTCTAGATCCTTGACCATCTGGTCCTGGTCGTCGCCCAGGTAGTAGATGCCGACACCCTCGCCTCTGCCGAAAAAACCTTGGTCCTCCAGTGTCACCCACACCGAATTCAGGTTTGTAAAGGTGTAACCGGTGATGGCGAATGGCGAATGCAGCGGAAAGTTCTTCCGCTCAATCGTCATTTTCATGCTGAGCCCAACAGGGCGTTAATGATTGCGTCAGCTCCGGTTTCGATTGGGTCAATGGCCGGTAGGCCATATAGCTGGCTCAGGTTTTCCAGGTAGGCGGCGCGCTCGTGAGCGGGAAGCGTGCTGGTATTCACGCTGATGCCAACGCAGGCAATGTCAGGGTTCACCTGCTTACCTAAGTCAATGGTGCGATCGATAACCGCTTGAATGCTTGGGAGTTCAAAATCTGGCCAACCCTTGATGTGGGTCCTGAGGGCTTCGGTGCAGACCACAAATGCATCTGGCTGTGAACCCATTAGCAATCCAGTGCTCACGGAGGAGTAGCCAGGGTGGAATAGGCTCCCCTGACCTTCAATCACGTCCCAGTGGTCAGCTGAATTATTTGGCGAAATCAATTCGGCTGCACCGGATAAAAAGTCCGCAACCACTGCATCAATTGGGATTCCGTTTCCGGCAATCATGATGCCAGTTTGCCCAGATGCCCTGAAGTCAGCGTCAATGCCGCGCTCCTGCATTGCCCTGGCAATTGCCAAAGCGGTGTACTTCTTTCCTAGAGCGCAATCAGTGCCCACGGTAAGGAGTCTCTTGCCGGTTCGCTTGAGTCCAGTGCCGACTGGAATCTCCTTAGGCGGCACCCGAACATCCACCAGGGATGCGCCAGATTCCTTGGCCGCAGCCACCAGCTCCGGCATGTCGTTCAGTTTGGTGTGGACACCGGCAACAATGTCGAGCCCGTTTTTTAGCGCCTGAATAAGGGTCGGCATCCAGGCCGCAGGGATTGCACCTCCAACCGCAGAGGTTCCAATAACTAGTGATTTTGCCCCGGCATTCGCGGCGCTAACAACATCATGCTTCGGCAGTCCCAGGTCGATAGTTCCACCGGGAAGTGAAAGCTGACCCATGCACTTTTCGGGGACCCAGTGGGCAAGACCAGCGGCAGTCTTTGCATAAATCGGCTCAGTTTCAGAGCCAACAAAAAGTAAGTAGGGGGCCTTCAGGGTAATTGTTTGCAATGTTTCCTCAGTTGTTAGCTTCTTGGCATTGAGCACTCGGGGGTGCCACCGGGCAGTCGATGCCGATTGGCAGCGATCTTGTAGTAGACGACTTTGGCTAGGTTTCTAATGAGAGGAAGCTTGATGATCTGGCCAGGAACCGCCCAGATGGTCCGGGACTCAATCAGAACCTGTGCCATGGCAGCTGCAGCCACGTATATTTTGGAGCCAGATAAGTAGTAGACGGCCTTTGAAGTCAGTTCCTCGCTAAGGTCCATAGAGGCCAGATCCAGTCGCTGATAGGGCTCAATTTCAATTCTGTTTTTGGTCATTCTGCGCAGCAATCTGGCACT
>Ga0213868_10000100_pt1 | contig 72673 bp, 45 predicted proteins | sample PICome_9_FD_160087 | JGI IMG/M metagenome (GOLD analysis project Ga0213868, IMG submission 160087) | Coastal seawater microbial communities near Pivers Island, North Carolina, United States - PICO127 | ecosystem: Environmental > Aquatic > Marine > Coastal | place: USA: North Carolina... | reverse complement strand
ACTAAAAACACAACAATCAATAGCGTATAAGATACTTTCGAATAATAAATCATCTAATAAAATTAAACGTAAATATAAAAAAACGGCTACACTTTATAAAAGTATAACCGTTTTATTGTTTTAGTAGATAACTCTATTGAAATATCGAACTATGATATTACTCGCAAAGAGTTTATAAATACCTGTAATTTGATCAGTTTCATTATTGAAGAATGAGGCGTTCAAACTTTGATTTCCCCTCCCCCTATTATAAAAAGTTGCAGCACAACTTCCTCTTTTGGCGATCTACTCGCCTTGTAAGAAACCCTATTCTCCTTCAACAATAACACTTAATTAACGAGTGTAAACTTCCTCTAATTTTTAAGGAAGTGGCTCGATGATTCCTTGGTTTCTAAATGTGGCTAACTTGTTTGTGTAGTCTATATCAGAACTACAGGTACACAATCGGAATGTCCATTGAAATTACACATAAATCATATTCTAATTGCCCATAAAGATAATAATTTATATCTTGCGGAAGTAAAACTTTAATTTTTATTAAAAGTATAATGCTAAAAGAAGTATTCAAATCTAAAGGAATTAAACAGAAATTTTTGGCTTCAAAAATGGGCGTTTCTGAAGTTACGCTTTCAAATTGGGTGACCGGAAAAACTTCACCCTCTAAAAAAAATCTCGAAAAATTGAGTGATATTTTAGATGTTTCAATTAATGAATTCACTCAATGATAGAATCTAATTTAAAATATGAGTTTTCCTTTTGTTGTTTTTTTAACTTTTGTTCCGCTTCCTTTTTATTGATTTTGTAAGATTTCATAAGATTCATTTTAGATTTACTTCCCATATGGCCGTCACTGTTACCTTCTTTTTGTTGCTTAGTGCTGTTCAATATTCAGGTTTGTATAGACATATAAAAAGTGCGAGGGTAGCCTGCGCTGAGCGCAGTCGAAGTGAGCCTGATTATGCTGTCGTTCAAAGCTGAATGTTGTTATTTTGCTGTCAAAAAAAGGTATAGCGGTGTTGGCTCGGGATGTGAACCTAAATTCTTTGTGAAATACAGAATCATTGGAAGTGGAACAAAACGCAAATATTTTTTTCCTATTTGGCGGACTTGATTTACACTTTTTACTTGGAATGCAGTGCTCCTTTCCAGAGAAGCGGAAAGGATTAACGGAATGAAAAGTCAAAAGTGTGGATTATGTCCAAGACTTTTGTAATGAAGCTCTTTTCTCGGAATGAAGCTTTTCGCGGAATGTAGGGGAATGTGCTGAGTTATTTTATCTAAAAGAACCTATATAAATCAGATTATTTGATAATAATTTAAATGCCTTAATTTGTTTCACAATCAAATCAATTTTTTAGCATATCTGTAGTTGCTACAGTTCTAAAACCTGAATGATCTGAACCAGAATCTGGACTCACACCCATTTTTGCAGAAATTCGAAAACTAGCACAGTAAGAGGCGTGACATAAAAAAGAGCCACCTTTTATAATATGTTCCTGCTGGTATGGGTTACCAGGACTATACCCCTTGCTTGCCCCTTTTGGATTTTTAGAAACCTCGGTTATATCTAGTTCTTTATAATAATTTACATTAAATAAATCACTTGTTAATTCCCAAACATTTCCCAACATATCATAAATACCGATTGAGTTTGGATCAAAAGATTTTACCGGAGCAATAGATTCAAAACCATCTTTTGATTCATTTTTAACAGGAAAAACACCTTGCCAAGTATTAGCCTTTTCATCTAAAACATCTGTATTATTTCCCCAAGTATAGATGTTATCCGATGAAGTACCTTGAGCTGCAGCCTCCCACTCGGCTTCTGTTGGCAAACGTCTGTTTGCCCATTTGCAATAAGCCAAAGCATCTTCAAAAGCGATATGTACTACTGGATAATTATCTTTACCTCCAATAGAACTTTCTGGCCCTTGTGGATGTTTCCAATTTGCACCAATTTTCCAAGTCCACCATTGTCCATAATTTTCCATATTTACTATTGCATTTACATTTTTATTAAAAATTAAACTTCCTGGCTGTAATATAGAATCATGAGGTTTTGGAGTACCTGCTGGTAAGTCCTTTTTCATTTCTTCCCAATCAATTTTTCGTTCTGCAACTGTTTTATAATTGGTTTCATCAACAAACTTTTTAAACTGTTTATTGGTTACTTCCGTAATGTCAATAAAAAAACCGTCAACATAAACTTGGTGCGCTGGCATTTCTCTAGGCATGGCATATCTATCTCCTTCTTTAGCACCTTGTATAAATGTTTTACTTTCTACCCAAACCATGCCGTCTGGTGTTTGTGTTACCGGAGTAGTTTTTACTTCACTTTTACAAGAAGAAACACTGTAAACAGAAAAAATGATAAAGCTGATTTTTATACTAAATAGTATTTTTTGTTTCATAATTACAAAGTATTGGCAATTTCTAAATTTAAAAATTAATTATTTTCTAGTGTCAAAAACCACTCTATATCATAGGTTTCATTAGGCTTTAGTGTTTTTAGACCAATTCTATTATTAAAACTATCTGAAACTCCTGTTGTTGGTTCTATAGCAATCATATTTGGATGTGGTGGTGTGTAAAGTTGTAAAAAACTCTCTTTTTCAGAACTATTGATAGTTAGCATATATTTTGGAGTTTTAAAGGTAATTGAATTGGTTTTCAAAATATAACAATCGTCTAAAGATTGATTTTTAACCTCTACTAAACCAAAATTTTCATCGACCTCAACACCTTCAGTAATATAGCGATCGTTTAAAATTAGCTTCTTATTAGAGTCAAAAATGACCGAACTATTGAATCTATCATTACTAAAAAAATAAGGATGCCAACCTAAAGTAAATGGAAAGGTCTTTGAATCCGTATTATTTATTTCTACAGATAAATTTAATGTCTTGTGGGTTATAGTATATTTTAATTGAATAGTGTAGGTATAAGGAAAACCTACTACTTCCTGAGCTTCATTATAACACAAAATAACTGATGCAGAATCTTCTTTAGCATCAGTTTGTAATACTTTAAATTCTTTATTATAAACTAGTCCGTGTAAGGCATTGTTCAATTCCTTTTCATTAATATGAAACTGATAGTTTTTGTTTTCAAACTCATAACGACCATCCTTTATTCTATTAGCAAATGGAAACAAAATTGACGACGCATAGCTTTTAGTGTATGCTAAATCTTTCATCTCATGGATAAGATGATAATCGCCTATTACCAGTTCTTTTAATCTAGCTCCTTGGTTTAATTGAATTTTCGCGAAAGTGTTTGATTCAGAATTAGAAATTTCAATATCATTTTGATTCGTTTTTTCACAACGATATTGCTTTATTTTAAACATCTTCTGTCAATTTCCTATTAATTCTTTAGGCTGATAAGTTACCATAATAACACTTATCGCTTTTGAAAATATTTACTAAATACCAAAAATAAAGTACCGCACATTAACCAAGCTGGAAGTGTTACAAAAGATAAAAATACATCAAATCGAACTGATATAAAGTAAAACAATCCAAAACTAATAGCCCATGCCCAAAATACTGATTTGTTAAACGAGAGATTTGCGCTTTCTGCATAGTTTTTTACAATACCTGCTTTCTTGTGAAAGAAATGTTCAAAAACTATGATAGCACCAAATGGAGCTAAAATGAAGCCGTAAAGTGCTACAAAGCCTAATAGCTTCATCGCAAATGCTGGAAACAATCCTGCAATTGTAGCAATGGTTCCTGCAATTATAGTAACCCAAAAAGTGGATACCTTAGGAATAATAGCTTGAAATGCTAAACCAGCCCTATATATAGTTGGATTAGCTGTTGTCCACCCAGCCAATACAACCGCAATAATTCCAAATATACCAATAGCATTATTGGCCAATGGCCCTGGAGCAACAGGAGGTGCCTCACCGTTGCTTAAAAAAGCTTGTGCCTCTGGTGATTTTAAATAAACTGCATATAATAACGCAGCAGCTATCCATGCCATATAATGACCTACGTACATACCTGCTGCAGTAGTCCAGCCAGAGCTTTTTTTCTTGGCAAACCTAAATACAGATAAATCTGACATACCAACATGCATGGCTGCATTAGCAAACCAAGACCAAATAACAACATGCCAAAATGTAAATTTTATTTGACCTGGAAAAGGATCTGACCCTTCACCCCAAATATCCCAAAACTCTGAAAAACTATTTACACCCAATTGACCCAAAGCTACAATTCCACAAGCAACAAAAGCTAATACAATTAAAGGTGACATCCAGTTTGCGGCTTTTGATACTGTATCGTATCCTTTTGAAGCAATTAGTGAAATAACAGCGCCTATTATTATAACGATTATTATCCATGTAGGACCATTTGGTGTAGTGTCAGTTAGTTTTGGCATTTCCATGTCAAAAGGTATGCCTACTGCAGTAGCAGAGACTGTAATCATGGCTCCAGCAAGAAAACAAAATAATATCCCATTTGCCAGATTATATCCTATAACCAGTTTTTTACCACAAATCTTTTCTAATTGATAGTAGAGCGTCAGTCTATTCTTTACGGCTATTTCTGCAGTAAGAAATCTCCAACTTAAAACAGCTAATAAATTCCCCAATAACAAACCAATAATTAAATCGAAAGCACTAACACCTGCAGTTAAAAAAAGTGGTCCAATCATAAATTCGGTTCCAGCAGCATGTTCTCCAGCATACATGCCTAAAAAACTTTTCCAACCTTTAAGTTTTGATTGTGGTACTGGTGTTCTTTCAAATTCTCCTCCTGCAATCTCCTCTATCTCTTCTTCTATATTAAATTGGCTCATATATTTTTACTATTATGGATGATTAGAAATTATTTCGTACAAATAAAACACATACGTCTTATAAGTGATGTACTCAAAAATAAATTCTGTCACCTACAATTCTATCCTGTACTATCTGTATATATTACTTAATTAAATGGTTCGGGAAATCTGATGTTTTCTCACAACACAGCTGTTCCATTACTTGTTGTAATTCTGTCTTTAATAATGAAATTGTATGGTCTCCCCCTTTTTTTCCTAGAGCCGAAACTCCATACATAAACGAGCGCCCCATAAAGGTAAATTTAGCACCACTTGCCATAGCTCTAGCAACATCGGGACCAGAGCGAATTCCACTATCCATCATCACCTCAATTTGGTCTCCATACTTTTCTGCAATAGTTGTTAAAGGTTTGATGGTAGATTGCCCTGCATCTAATTGACGACCTCCATGATTAGAAACAATAATTCCATCAATTCCTAATCGAATTGCTTCTTCAGTGTCATATTCTGAAGCCACACCTTTTAAAACTAACTTGCCTTTCCACATATCTCTAATTGGTTTTATTTTCTCGGCATTAAGTCGTCCACTAAATGTATCGTCCATAAATTTACCCAATTGTTTTAAGTCTAATCCTTTAGGCATATACGGCTTTAAAACTTCAAAATTTGGTATACCATGTTTTAGGGTTTCTATGCCCCAATGTGGCCTACCAAAAACCTGTAAAATATTCGTTAGATTCAATTTAGGTGGCATTGCCAAACCATTTCTTATATCTCGTGGTCTAAACCCAAAACTTGGAACATCACATAAAATTACTAGTACAGGACATTCAGCAGCCTCAGCCCTCTTAAGAATGTCGTCTCGCAGTTTGTCTTCTGCAGGATGGTAAAGTTGAAACCATGCTTTTCCTTCTGTTAATTCACTTGCACGTTCAATACTTGTAGTTGTTACAGTGCTTAGAACGAATGGAATGTTATGATTAAAAGCCGCTTTAGCCAATATTTCCGGCGAATTGGGCCACATTAAACCTTGTAATCCAACAGGTGCAATTCCGAAGGGTGCATCGTACTCAATACCAAATAATTTGGTCTTCAAGGACGAGCCATGATGATGCCTTAAATAATTTGGTTTGAGCTGTACTTCTCTAAGTTCTGAAGTGTTTCTAATTAGATTGACATCTTCATTACATCCACCATCGAGATATTCGAAAGCAAATTTTGGAATTTTCTTTCGAGCTTTGTTTCTTAAATCATCAATAGATGGATACCGCGTATCGAACTTTATCGCCATGTTTTTTTATGTTATGATAAAAACTTTTTTCTTAAATCTTCTACTTGTTCATCGTTAATTGGCACTAATTTACCTAATGAATTACCCAAAACAATTGATTTAGCACTAAATTCTGCAACCTCTAAATAATCAAAGGTTTGTAACAACTCATCGCCAGTAATAATGACTGAATCATTCTCAATAATTAAGGCTGTTGCACAATTTTCAACGAGTTTAGGGTTTCTATTTTTTCTGAAATGGTCACCGTATTTTACAGTATTAATATCTTGTAAAAAGATCCAGCTTTCTGGAATAGTTCGCACGTTTAAGTAGCTATTTGTAACACCAAAGGCCATTAAATATGGTGATTGTGTCATTATAATTGAATTTACATCCGGATTAAGATTGTAAATTTCTTGATGTATCCATGCTGCTCTACTAGGATTTTTTCCAGCTTCTCTTTTGCCGTCCTTAATCTGAACAATATCATCAATCTCTAAATCCCATCGATTAATTCCCGTTGGTGTAATAAGAAAGTCGTTGTCTCTCCATCGCATTGAAACGGTACCGTAAGAACTAATCATTAAACCTTGTTGACAAGAGCGTTGTACTATCCTGCAAATTCCCGCACGTTTTTCTACCTCATCTGAAGGATAATCAGTCGTTTTCATTTCTGGTAAAACTCCTACTGCTTGGGCTTCAAACTCCTCAATTTGCTCATCTTTCAAATATTTAGGTGCACCTATTTGAGCACCATATAAAATAGTACTTGCACAAAATTCTAAAGCCTCAAAACGCTCAAAGGCATCTGTTAAATCGCTACCACCTAGAACGGTGCCATGATTTTCCATAATTATGGCTTTAAACCCCTTTTTAAATTCATCTGCAATAACTTCTCCTAAATCTTCACTACCTGGTATTCTATATTTTGCATATCCTATTGGACCACATATATGTTTAGCCTGAGATATAACATTAGTATTAGGAATTTGTCGCACAATACTGAAAGACACTAATGCTGGTGGATGTGCATGAATTACAGATTTAATATCAGGTCTGGCCTCATAAATAGCTTTATGAAATGGAAATTCAGACGATGGCTTATGCATGCCAATAATGGTGCCATCTGCTTTAACACAGATGATATCAGAAGGTCTTAAAGAACCTTTATCAACAGCTGAAGGTGTTACCCAAATATCTCCTTGAGCATCTATAATAGAAATGTTTCCGCCTGATGTTGTCGTCATTCCTCTTTTATAGATTCTATCTATTACTTCTATAATTTGATCTCTTGGATGGATTAATTTTATATTTTTTGACATTTTATATTGATTTGGACAAAGTATTATTTATTTTTTATTTCGGTATTTTATTATAACGAAATTTATCCGCCAATTATGAATGGCACATGCTTTTTAAGCGCATAATTTCTTTTCAAGAATTTTGAATTTAATTTCGTGTCGGAAATTGAAATTGCAGCACCCAAGGCAGATCCTAATGAAGCATTTGTAGTTCTTAATTTTTTATCTCTGAAATAATGTGATAGAAGTTTAATAAATACATCATTGTCGCTAAATCCACCATCGACATAAAGTCTTGAAATGGTATCATTGCCAACTGCTTTTTCAACACATTTATTTTGAAGCAAAACCAACTCAGTCATTAGCTGGTGATACGCGTCTTCATATTTTTTATGCACTATTTGAGTTTCATCAGGCATATTTTCATCTACTAAACCTACCCATTTATGACAGTACTTGAAACCTTTAATTATATCTGCATATGTGTCATAATTAAACTTCACATTTCGATGATATTCATCATCGACTCCAAAATGATCATTTAATTTCTCTACTTGAATTTTATATTCGTTACCTAAAAACAAACGTGAAGCCTTAACGGGTTTGCCATTAATACGCATATAATTAATTGAATCCTTATCATTAGGATCATCTGATGTAGGTTTGTTTGTAAATGGGTTAAAGGCAATGCTCCATGTCCCTGTAGAAATTAACACAAACTTTTTCCTCAAACTCCTTACGTAGGGAAGCAATGCTGCTGAACTATCGTGTATACCTACACCAATTTTAATACGATTGCCATTATAGTTCATATTGATACTTGTTTCGGTAGACACTATAGGCGGCAAAATCTTATCGATACCTTCGTTATACACCCAATCATGGTAGTCTCTTTTTGTATAATCCCAAAGTGCAGTATGGCAACCAATACTGGTATATTCACTTATAGGAAGTTTGGTAAAAACATAACTCAGATATTGCGGTAAGTGTAAAGAATATTTAATTTTTTTAAAAACCTCTGGCTTGGTTTTTTTTATCCAATATAATTGTAAACCAGAATTTAACATGCTTAAATCCGCACATCCAGTATTTTTAAGAAAGTCTTCTTTAGGACCATATTCATTAAAAAAAGAGGTTACTATTTCTTCAGGTAAAGGCTTGGTATAATTATATAGAGGCGTTATGGGATTGCCATCTTTATCAATATGGACCAGGCTTGCTCCATAAGTGGAAAAATTAATTGCTTTTACTTTAAACTCTTTTTCTTTAAGAATTTTATTAAAAACCTTTTTCAACCATTTTTTTAGGGCTGGAAGGTTTTCTGTTGGATGACCATCTTCGTCTACAATTTCATCAAAAGATATATACTCTTTATGTACTTCCTTAAAATCCTTGTCGAACAAGAAAAACTTCTTATTGGTTTTTCCTATATCAAAAACAGCTGTAACTTTTGTTTTCATACGACATAGATTAAAGCCCTGTAGCTACAGTATGTTTACCTCTTTCTTTAATTAACTGCCCTCTTACATCTAAGGCTCTATACGCATTAATTGGGCTGATAACTCCACCTCTATTTAAGCGCGCTTTCTCCAACAATGGTCTTACATCTGTTCTATATGCTCCTTGTAAAATTTCTTGACATTTTACAACATCATTGTTTGCCTGTGCCTCTCTTAATTCTGATTGATTGATTAAAAGAGCTTTTGCATAAGCTTCTTGAATAGCTTCTAAAGATTGAATTAAATCTTCCAATGGATCTTTTACGTTGTGACTGGCATCAATCATCCATGCTAAATCTGGATTTTGCGGATTATTTGCCATACCATAAACCAATTCATTAAAAATTAAGAATAAAGCATAAGGTTTTATACTACCTACAGTTAAATCGTCATCTCCATACTTACTATCGTTAAAATGGAAACCACCTAACTTACCTTTTAATTGTAAAATAGAAACAATCTGTTCTATATTACTATTTGGTAAATGATGTCCTAAGTCAACTAATGTGTAAGCTTTATCGCCACATCCGTTTGCCAGCATTAAAGACGCTCCCCAATCCTGAATTACTGTACTATAGAAATTTGGTTCGTAAGGCTTATATTCAACAAGCATTTTCCAGTCGTCTGGTAGACCTTTGTAAATATCTATTAAGCTATCTTGAGTATTTTGAAACGCTGTTTGAAAATTATTTTGTCCAGGAAAACAAGATCCATCTGCCAACCAAACCGTTAATGCTTTTGATCCTAATTTGTTTCCAATATTAATAACATCTAAGTTATGTTGAATCGCTTGTTCTCTAACGGCTTTACTCGTATTGCTTAAAGAACCATATTTGTAACTTTCTTTAGCATTTTTCTGATCTTGAAATGTATTAGAGTTTACAGCATCAAATTTAATATCTAGAGCATCTGCTTGTTCTTTAATAGCATTATAATCTGAAGGAATGTCCCAAGGAATATGCAATGAAACTGCTCCTGCAGTTTGTGTTAAGCTATGTAGAATACCTACATCTTCAATTTTTTGATCAAGACTTGAAGGTTCTCCATAGAATCCAAAACGTCCAAAACGTGTTCCTCCCGCTCCTAATGCCCAACTTGGTATTGCAACTTGAAATTCTGATAGTTTTGAAACTATATCCGAAACATTATGACCATTTTTAGTCAAGTTTTGAGCTAAAAAATCAAAATTTTCATTGTGGTTCTGTAATCCGTTTTTATTATAATCGGTAATCTGCTCTTTTTGTATTTTCATAATAATTGATTCTTCAAAAAAAAAGAAACTTCCAATACTTCGGTTAGAATTGTTGGAAGTTTTCTTGCACTAAACTAATCTAAACAAATTTGTTGTTTTATTGTATTATCTAACAAATGCATTTGCCATACCTCCATCTACATTTAAAATATTCCCTGTAGATTTGTCGAGTAATCCGACAAAGGAGAAAACACCGTTGGCAATATCATCTGGTGTGATAATTTCATTTAATAAATTTCTTTTTGCGTAAAAAGCTGGTAATTCTTCTACTGTAATCCCATTTGCTTTAGCACGACCTTCGGCCCAAGCACCTTCCCATATTTTACTACCAACAATAACTCCATCAGGATTTACTGTATTTACTCTTACTTTATCTTGTGCTAACTCTGCAGCTAATAGACGTACCATGTGTTGTTGCGCCGCTTTTGCAGTACCATAAGCTACATTGTTAGGACCTGCTACTAATCCGTTTTTACTTGCTATTGCAATATAATCTCCACCAAGCCCTTGTTTGCGTGTAATTGCAGAAAATTGTTTAGCAAGGTCAAACTGTCCCTTCACTAAAATGCTCTGTAAAATATTCCAGTCTTTGTCTGTTGTATCTAATAAAGGTTTAGAAATTGCTAGCCCTGCACTGTGTACAACAATATCTACTCCACCAAATTCAACACATGCTTTTTTGTAAGCATTTGCGATAGACTCTGTATTAGTGACATCACAAATTGCATATGTTGACACATCTCTTTTGTATGTGGCATTAGCTGTGATTAGACTTTCTTCATTAATATCTGTTAACACCACGTTAGCACCTTCTGCTGCTAATTTATCAGCAATAGCTTTGCCTATTCCACCTCCTGCACCTGTTACAAAAGCTACTTTTCTTGATAACGGCTGCTCTTTCGGCATACGCTGTAGCTTAGCTTCTTCTAACAACCAGTACTCAATGTCAAATGCTTCTTGTCTAGGTAAAGATGTGTATTCCGTTATAGCTTCTGCACCTCGCATTACATTAATGGCATTAATGTAGAACTCATTGGCAACACGAGTTGTTTGTTTATTCTTTGCAAAACTAAACATCCCAATACCTGGGTAAATAATAATTACAGGATTTGCATCACGCATTGCAGGGCTATTATCCTTTTTACACGTATTATAATAATCTGCATATTCTTGTCTGTAAGATTCAAAGGCTGGCTCCAATTTCTTCAAAATGGCATCAGCATCTGACAGGTCTTGATTCTTATCTAAAGTTAATACTAATGGCTGAATTTTGGTTCTCAAAAAATGATCTGGACAAGATGTACCCATAGGTGCTAATCTATCCAGATCGTTGCTATTAATATATTCCATTACGACATCTGTATCCGAAAAATGACCAATCATTCTATTCTCAGAAGAACATAATCCTCTCAATAAAGGCATGATTTGAGCTGCTTTTTCTAAACGTTCTTCTTTTGGTAAACTTTCTATTTTTTGACCACCAAAAACACTACCTTTTTCTTTTATTTTTTTATCAATAAATTCAGACGCCATTTCAATAACCTCTAAACTATTCATATAACATTCATAAGAAGTATCTCCCCAAGTAAATAAACCGTGAGAGCCTAAAACAATACCTCTTATACCAGGATTATCAGCTAAACATTTTTCAATCTGAAGACCTAAGTCAAAACCAGGACGTTGCCACGGAACCCAACCCATAGTATCTCCCCAAATTTCTTTAGTTACTTTTTCGCTATCTTTTGCAGCAGCGACAGCAATTAAAGCATCTGGATGTAAGTGATCTATATGTGCAAATGGCAGTAAACCATGCAAAGGTGTATCAATTGAAGGGGCTTTACTATCTAAGTCATAAATACAGTGATTAAATAATCCTACCATACGATCTTCATCCTCTAAACCCCCATAAACCTTTTTTAAATCTCGTAGTCTATTGGTGTATATACCAGCGATCCCACTTCGGTTTAAAGTACCTATATCGCCACCAGAACCTTTTATCCACATCACTTCAACATCTTCGTTGGTTAATGGGTCTTTTTCTATAGTTCTGCAACTGGTGTTACCACCACCATAATTAGTAATTCTTAAATCTGCTCCTAATATATTGGAACGGTACAAAAATAAATCCACTTGGTTATCACCAAAAGAAGAAGCTTTATCATTGTCCCATAAGTAATCTACATATTTAAAATTCTTTGTAATTGTCTCCATAAATAGTGTTAAAATAAATTCTTGAACCAAATATATATTTCATTAAAAACTTTTGTATCCTGTACTGTACCGTATTGAAAAGGGTTAGTCTTAAAATTATGATTTTTTCAGTTATGTTAATCATTGTAACTCAAATAAATTGTGTTTCATGAAAATGCACAATAATGTGTAAAAAAAATGATAATATTTAATGTATTTTTTTGCAGTATCAACATTATTTACTGGTTAAATTTGCTTATACTTGAATAAAGTTATTAATTCTAAAAAATCTGTTTGATTTGGATCTGATTAAATTGATAAATATTGACAAAGAATCGAGAGTGCCAAAATACCAACAGATTATAGATTCGATCATTAATAACATTTCGGAAGGCAATTTGAATATGGGTCAAAAAATCCCTTCAATTAATATGTTTAGTGAAGAGTTTTATTTATCCAGAGATACAGTTGAGAAGGCTTACAGTATTCTCAAAGAGAGGAAAATAATAATTGCCATTCTTGGTAAAGGTTATTATGTTGCTAGAACTAAACTCTTAAAGAAATTAAATATTCTATTTCTTATTAATAAATTGAGTTGGTACAAAATGGAAATTTATAATTCGTTTATAAATAACATTGGCCCAAATTCATATACAGATCTTCATATATATCATTGCGATGAATCTTTATTTCTGAACTTACTAAGCAAACACAAAAAAGCATATGATTATTATGTTATAATGCCACATTTTAAAACTGAAGACTTCAAGCACACAAGCACTACCCATGAAGTTTCTGAAGCTTTAAATACCATCCCAAAAAATAAGCTGGTTCTTTTAGATAATAACAACATACCTATTAAAAACAATATCATTACAGTATACGAGGATTACAAAAATGATATTTACAAGGCACTAAAAAATGGCATCAAGAAAATTTCTAAATACAAAAAAATAGTACTTATATTTCCTTCGAAAACCATTTATCCTTATCCACAACGGATTAAGCATGGATTTATGAAATTTTGTGAAGAGTATAATCTAGATTTTGATATCATAGATAAGGTTTACAATGACATGATTCTAATTAAAGGTGACTTATTTATTACCATTGAAGAAGATGACTTGGTTAATTTGATAGAACAAATCAGAGACAAAGAATTTATTCTTGGTACAGATATCGGTATCATTTCATATAATGACACACCGTTAAAAGCCCTCCTCGGCATAACTGTAATATCAACCGATTTTAAAATTATGGGAGGAAAGACAGCCGATATGATTCTTAATATTGAAAGTGGTAAAGTTAAAGTACCGTTTAATTTTATTGATAGAAACTCTATTTAAAAGCGTATAATTTGTTTGTAAATAAGTTATATTGTCATACTTAATTTTAAATAAAACATGGATATATATAAACTTATAACTATAGATGAGGAATCAAGGGTACCTAAATACCAGCAGATTATAGATTCTATTATTCATAATATTTCTGAGGAAAACTTAAAGATGGGTGAGAAAATCCCTTCAATAAACCGATTTAGTGAAGAGTTTTATTTATCTAGAGATACCGTTGAAAAAGCTTACAGCATACTAAAAGAACGCAATATTATAAACGCCATTCGCGGCAAGGGTTACTACATTAATCGAACAAAACTCATCTCTAAAACTAACATTTTGTTTTTGGTTAACAAATTGAGCTCTTACAAACTAAGAACTTATAATTCTTTTATAAACAGTATCGGGCCAAATTCGCATACAGACTTAATGATCTATCATTGTGATGAATCTCTGTTTGTAAACTTACTAGACAAAAATAAGTCTGCTTATGACTACTATGTAATAATGCCGCATTTTATGACAGAAGATTTAAAACATTGCAGTTTTACGGACAATGCAATAAAAGCTATTAAAAAAATACCACAAGAAAGATTGGTTATCTTAGATAATCTCAAAACTGAAATGGTTGGTAAACATATCGCCATCTATCAAGACTTTGAAAATGACATTTACAATGCCTTAAAGAAAGGTATTTCTAAAATTAAGAAATACCAAAAAATTATGTTATTTTATCCAGAAAGTGCAGTTTATCCCTATCCTAGACGGATTTTACACGGTTTTAGAAAATTCTGTGTAGAATTTAAATTAGATTTCGAAGTACTTGAAGAAGTATTTGACGATATGATTATAAAGAAAGGAGATCTATTTATAACCATTGAAGAATCTGACTTAGTTAATTTAGTAAAACAAGCTAAGGAGGACGAATATGAATTAGGTAAAGATATTGGTATCATTTCTTATAACGATACACCATTAAAAGATTTATTAGGCATTACCGTAATCTCAACAGATTTTAAAATTATGGGTGAAACTGCTGCGGACATGATTTTAAATAACAAGAAAGGCCGTGTAAAAGTGCCTTTTAACTTAACTGAAAGAGACTCGCTTTAGTTAATCTTCCCTTTGTCAATTATAAACCAACGCTATAAGTTTGCATTTGTAAACTTGATGGACTATCTACAACAATTTCATTAGGGAGTTTATTAAGTTTTCCTGTTTTAATATTTCGACGGAAGATGACGATATTACCAGAAAACTGATTACCGACCAACAAAAAATTTCCACATGGTGACAATGTAAAGTTTCTTGGATGTTTACCGTAAGTTGATTCATAGCCCACTAAACTTAGTTTCCCTGCAGTTGTATCAATAGAAAATACAGAAATACTATCTTCCTCTGGACCTCTATTTGAAGCGTACAAGAATTTACCATCCGGTGAGATATGTATATCTGCAGCTTTGTAAATATCTAGCTCTTGTTGGTAGGATGCATAATCTTCAATAAAATTTAAATTATCATTCTGGTAGCTGAAAGCCGTTATTTTTCCGCTCAATTCTGAAATACTGTATCCGAATTTACCATTAGGATGAAAGGTGAAATGACGTGGCCCACTTCCTGGTTTCATTTTAATTTGGTTTTCGTTTTGAAGTATCGAATCCTTAGAAACACTATCTATACGAAACCTTCTTATTTTATCAGCACCCAAATCATGTACAAATAAAAATCTATTATCAGATGAAAAATTTGAAGAGTGAATATGGGAAGTTTCTTGTCTATTTTCAACAATGCTGCTATCCTTAAATTTTAAAACCTGGCTATGTGGATTAAGACTTCCGTCTTTATTAATTTTAAATAGGCTTAGGCTTCCATCAGAGTATTGAGAACTTGTCAAAATTGTTTCTGTATTATCTAACTCAATATGCGCTGGGTTTAAACCACCACAATCTTGAATATTTATTAAGTCAATTTTTCCTTGTATTGCATCTACAGCAAACGATGCTATTTTTCCATTATAGGGCATTTGGCTGTCCATAACAGAATAGAGATACTTACCATTTTTAGATAATTTTAAAAACGATGTATTTGTAACACTATCTAAAGCAAATTTTAAAGTGGTTTCTCCTGTATCCTTATTAAACTCATAGACATGAATACCTTTTCCTGGTTTTTTATCAGTATAACTACCTACAAAAAGTAATGTTGTTTCTTTTGTAGACTCACAACCCACTAGCAAAATTAAAATTAAGCTAAAGGATAAGAATTTGAATACACTGTTTATTGACATAATATTGATTTAATAAGTCTTGTAGTACGTGTTGCTTGTATTAGTTTCTATGGTTTCATTTTGATACTTAAGCTCATCACCTTCTCCAATGTAAATACTCTTAAGAGTTTTATTTTCATTTAGGGAAATTACAGCAAAACTGCCTTTAAAATAAATATCTAAGTTTTCATCCTGAAATATATCATCCTTAGATTGTGTAAGCACATATTGTATCAATGTTTCGGTAGGTGTATTACTCACAATTTTCAATCCTTTGTACACACCGTTTTCTTCTAACTTTTCTACTGATTTTATAGTGGCACCTTCGTTTTGATTAAAAGGTTCAAAAACTACAACAAAAGGATTATTCCACGCTTCTCCTTTATTACGAATCACCAATGTTGGTGTCGCCATTTTATTATAAGGTTCGGGAGATTCAAACGTAATCGGTGCTTTTACTTTGGTATATTCCCTGTTTCTAAAACCTGGAATATGAAGTTGCATAAAAATATTAGTCGCACTTAATTTTTTGATATTAAAGGTTGCTTTTATATCACCAATGTAAGGTTTTGATGTTTGTACATTCTTAAAAAAATGCCATCCTGGATTGCGATATTGTTTGTTGTGAATCCACTCATCGTTTTCATTTGCCTTATATCGTTTTGGTGTTTTTTTGAAATCCATATCCTTGTTTTCAAAAACCAGTTTGTCACCTATATTATGATATAAATAATCAAGATACTCATTTGGTAGTTTCGATTTTGAACGAAACACATCTACATAATAACCTGTTGTTGGTGATGTCCGGATTAATGCTAGTGTGCGTTCTTGGGTAGCTTCTGCTTTTTCACCCTTATCGTCTTCAAAACTGGTTTGGCTGAAAGAATGGTACGGCGACACACTTTTTTCTCCCACTTTAGGTTCCATTGAAATAAGTTCAACAGTATTTATGCCCAGATTCACCCATCCACCTTCACCTTGTGAACTTCCGTTTACAATAACCGTATTGTGTGCTGCAAATAGTCTGGAATAATTTTCATGTAGATCTTTTCCATATCGTTTTCGTCCATGATCTACTCCTAATACCTGACCTTCACCATACAATTCCATATTCATACCCTCAGCATGACCATGTACCATGTGAGCTCCACCAACAAAACCCATTAAGCCATCTTTAGGGTTATTGGTGCTACTTAAGTTGCGCTGCATTACAATACCTGCATGATAAACTCTATCGGATCTTGATAGGTCTATAGTTGTAGATTCATTATTAAAACTATCATTATACCAAAATAAAGCCTCAGCCCCTTCTCGTTTATATTTTCCTTTGCCAATAGCTCTATTAATAAGTGGAGCAAAATTATCTTGAATTGACGTTAACCCATCCATTTTAGCCAAAACATAGGCATTTTCATAAGCTTCGTATGGTGCATGGGCAGACCTGTGCCCATCTCCCCAGCGCACAATTTCATTATTAGGATATACAAAATAATCTAATCGTGGTAAGGCGTGTAAAACATTTGGATATTTTTTTCCTAATTCTAAAGATGGATCGTATTTATTAACAACCAACATTAATCGCGTTAAAATTGACGTTGTATGGTTTAAATATTGAGAGGTTTCTGGCCAAATATCCCCTTCATTTTTATAATTTTTAACCATAACGTTTAACGCGTCTTGATTATCTGTACTCTCGGTTAAAAAATAAGACAGCCATTTTTTTCGCTCGTTTTCGTTATCCATAGCCAAGGCATTAAACACCAAACTAGGAGCTTCTAAAGCACAGTGATTTGAACCTGTTTGTCCATAATTTACCGTGATATTTGCATAGGTTTTAAATACCTTTTGAGCGTCGTCAAAAGGAAAATTTACATTTTGATTTTTAATAATATCAAAAGAATTCCCTTCTCCTTTTAAATAAGGATGAATAAAATCATAAATTAATGGAAGTTTATAACCTATGACACGTACTTCCCTGAACCCATCATAAGGAAACAACCATCCACCTCTACCACGCCAATCTGAGAGTTTCGATTTTTGTACTGATTTAATAAAAGAATACAAAATACTACTGGCAACGTATGCATATTTTTCCTCTTTTGTAAGATAGTACATTATACTGCAATCTAAAGCCGTTTGTAGGTGTTCGATTAGCAGTTCTGCTGGTTTCCATTCTTTATCTGTCGCATTATCTAAATTTCTATGTTTTCCATTTTCAATATGGTCGGTTTTTAAAAAAGGTGGAAAACTGTTTTCAACTTTTTTAGACCAATTAAAGGGTAACTTCTTAAGATATGCTTTTGGATTATTATAAAATTGTTTGACTTGATAATCTGTATTTAATTTTAGATTTACAAAAATCTCTTTCGCCCAAGTTTCTGTTTCTATTTTATTTAGAATTTCTGTGCGTTCTGAAGCTTTGACTAAAATAAATGGGCGTTCTAGTTCTTGACTATACGTATTTCCGCAAAGTGAAAAAAGGAATAATGCTACTAAGCGTATTTTATATGTTTTTATTTTCATGTACCTCTTAATTCAAAAAATCTTTACCCCATTTTTCCCTCAACTCCAAAGCAAGTGCTTTCACTTTGTCTTGATATTCTGGTTTTTCAGATAGATTGTCTAATTCCAATGGATCCGTAGAATGATCAAATAACATTCTCGCATAGGCAACTCCATCATCTTTAGTCCATTCGGTATAAAACAAATCGCCTTTAATTAAAGTTACTGCATCTTTGAATTTACTTACTGCCCAATCTTTTTGAGGTTTCTCACCATTAATTATAGGCACAAAACTTTTGCCTTCAACGGTATTAGGAACTTCTAAACCAACCAATTCGGCCAAACTTGGATATACATCTATATACTCGGTAATGGCTTCTGTTTTTTCTCCTTTGGTTTTTCCTGGAACTTTAATTAATAATGGTGTATGGAGTGCAGTTTCAAATGTAACATGCTTGCACCATAGTTTATGGTCACCTAAATTCCAGCCATGATCTCCCCATAAGATGACAATAGTATCTTCTTCTAATTCCAAGCGTTTTAATTCGTCTAAAACCAGACCAATTTGCGCATCGATATAGCTAACACAAGCATAATAGCCATGAATGAGTTCTTTGGCTAAATCATCAGACAAATGTCCTTTTTTAGGAATATTTTCATACTGTCTTAACTCTCCATATCTGTGGAATACTTCTTTTGGTGTTGTTTCTGGTTGTACATAACTTTCAGGAAGTTGAATAGAATTTCTATCATACATATCCCAATATTTCTTTGGTGCTGTAAAAGGTAAATGTGGTCTTGACAAACCCATCGTTAAGAAAAATGGTTGATTACTTTCTTTTAGTTTTTGTAAATCATTTATCACTTTTAAAGCCAATTTTCCATCTCTGTATACAGAATCATGTACTTCAGCCATTTCAAAAGGTAATCCTCTTTTTGTGTTTTTTCTAATATCTTGACTTTCAGGTAGAGCGTAATTCCATTTGGCGGGTGCTTTGTATATTTCGTTCCAAGCCTCAGAATCGTCATTGCCACTATGATAAATTTTACCATTAGAAATTGTTTGGTAACCATTTTGTTTTAATAACATTGGTAATGAAACAACTCCCGGATAATCCTCATGAATTTTAGTTTTGGCATCAATAAACCGCTTTCTAGTTGGTCTTGCCCCAGACATTAAACTTGCTCTTGATGCACCACAAACAGGAATATTACAATAGGCTCTGTTAAACACCAAACTTTCACCTGCCAGTTTATCTAAATTTGGAGATTGTATGTGATTGGCGCCATAAAAGTTTAATTCTGGACGTAAATCGTCTACAGCAATAAAAAGGATGTTTTTTGGATTTTTATCTTCACTTTTTACAAGTTCTTTCTTTTTAGTTTTACAAGAAAAAAATAGAATTGAGAAGCTAAACATGTATGTAATAAATCTATTCATAATGATGTATTTCAATAGTATATTAAAACTTCACAATTCAATTGTGTATGTATTATTGCTTAAAGAATATTAATTCTAATATGTTTTTTATTTCAGATTCTAAAATTTCATTCTAGTTTAATAAAACAATAATTTTTTAAAAGTATTTTTAATTTTCACAATGTACATTCCTTTAGAAAAACTAGAAACATCAATTATATTTCCATGTCCTGAAAGCATTTTAGTTCCATGTAAGGTGTAAATTTCCCATTTCTCTGGTGTTAGACTTGATATATGAAATACACCTTGAGAATTTGGATTCGGATAAACAACAAAGTCTTCATTTAAGGTATTGTCATTAACAGATAATCCATCTTGAGCAAATGTAGCTGTGATATTTAAGTTAGAATTTACGGTTATTGTTAACGGATTTTCTGTGCTTACTATATCACCAGACCAACCTTGAAATACCCAACCTTGATCTGCAATGGCATTTAAATCAAATTGCTGCCCTCCAAAAGAAGTTCCGCTTTGATAATTTAATAAGCCATTGCCCACTTTAGTTAATGTTACATCAAAAATCTCAGAATTTGCAATAGGTATAAACTCTATTCTATCAAAAACAATACTACCTGTATTTACACTTTCATAGACTTTAAATTCATTAATAATACCTTCCCAATGCGACCAGTCTGTTAAATCTACATCTATCGTATGCCACTCATTATCATTAGGGATGGTAATTTTTTTCCTCCCTGAAGCAAATACTGTACCTGGAATATTTGCCGCCATTTGAAGGAACGTATCTTCTGTGCTATTTTTAACAACTAACTGTAACGTGTCATACAAATCAGAATTAATATTTAGCCCTGTAATTGCTGCCATTGGGAATGCAAATCCGCTTGAATAATTCAAGGTTAATAAATCATTATCTGTATTTACATTCATTCCTGAACTCACTGCTGTCCAAGGCACAAAATCTTCTGAAGTTGTCCAAACAACAGTTGCAGGTGTAATGGTGGTTGTAAAATAATCTTCGGTTCTAAACTCATATTTTTCGAACGCAAATGAAGGAATTTCTGTTTGTACACTTATTACCGAGCCAGATTCACCATCAGTTCGTGCAGTAGTGACTATACTTTCCCAATTACTATATTGTTGTGGGTTTGGGTTTTGATACGCTTCATATGCAGTTAAACCTGCTTCAGTTAAAATTCTATTGGGATCACCTCTATCATTAAAGCCACTCATTACATAACCTAATCCGGAATTATCCTCTAAGAAATTCTGAAGTTTATTATTTGTTTTATCATAAGACATACTTCTATAATACAAGGTTGTACCTTCTGGTAATTCGGACGTAAAAGACACATTTACCACTTCATTATCTACGTAGTTTAAAGAACTATTATTATAATTATATATTAAAACATCATATTCTGTAGCATTATCCTGTCTTGAAAAAATAGCATCAATATCATTTGTTGAAGTTTCTGGTGTACCGGAAATAGCTGTTGTATAATGCACTTTTCCATTCATAGAATTTAAAATACTAATTCCTGGAGGATCTTGCGAACCCGTTCTATTACCCCATCTATATATTAAATCTAAGCCATTGGCTTTATTTTTATAAAAAATATTAGAAAAATATAGTTCTACAACTTCTGCATGAGATGTTTCTGCATTAATAAACCCATTGCCATCAGCACCATTCATTGTGGTTACCGTTGCATACTCCATTAAATCTATGGTTGCATTAGCATTCCATTCTGGATGATTTATTAAATCAGCAAATAAATTATCATATTTAATGCTCATATTACGCAAATTACCATTACCTAAAACCACGTAATCTGATATTCCCCAAAAATCATATTGAATATTATTATCAAAACAATATTCTATTAAATCCTCAGCAAATGAAGCAAATGGTTCTCCTTTATAATTTAATACAGAACCATTTTGATAGAGAAAATCTGGAGCTCTTGTATGCAAACCAATAATTGCATTTGGTAAAACGGTTCTTACTGCGCTTTCTGTATTTTCAAAATGTTCTATAAAATCTTGTTTGGTACCATACCAATGGTTTGGTGTTTCGATTTCAGAACCAACTCTAAAACGCCAAGATAACACCATTTCTTCTCCATAGTTGGCAACTAACTCAGTCATTAAAGCTACGATATAATCGTGGTATGCAGCTGCGTCCGCAGGTGGTAAAGAATTCCCGTAAATAGATATTTGTTCGTTTTCTCGAAAATTAACATAATCTATTGTGCCTTCAGGAATAAACGTATAGCCGTGTTGAAAAGCCCAAGGCGGTTGATCTAAGACAATTTGATGGATTTCTGTTTGCGAATTAATAATATTATCTAACCTTTCTATCAGTGGCTCAAATTTATAAACATAAATATTATTGATAGAATCATATAAACAGGTATCAAAATCTAAATCTTTTACATTTACTCCGTTTACAGTTTTTTTGATACCGCCAATCATTCTAACGGTATTCATTTTAAGTCCTGGACGCACATTAGAACCATTTTGAGGACTAATTCTATTTGCTATAGACCAAATATTATGTAGAGGCTCATTCTCATTAGCTTCATTTGTAAAATCCGTTGATAAGCTTACTTGTGCGTTTACGTTGTAAAGACTAAAAACGCATAATACTATAGTTAAACTATATTTCATTATTTCTCTTGAAAACATATATTTTACTGTAAAAAATCTTTATATAATATTCGTCAAGTTACTTAAATTTTCAACCGTATGTATCCTGATGTGTACTGCATATTTTATGAGAATGGTATTTATTTGGATACCACGTTGCATCAGTTATTCATTTTAGTTTTTTATCTAAATAATTATTTCATTATTTTTTCACAAATCTATTCTTCTTTTTTGAGTATTACTTTTTATAGCAGCTTCAATAACTTTAATTACAAGCATTCCTTCATTTCCAGAAACTGGTACCGATTTATTATGTCTAATTGCATCATAAATTCCATCATAATATTCCATATAATTCCCTCTAAGAGAAGTTACCTTTTCTCTAATAATTTCTCCATTCTTTTCAGTATGTAATAAACCTTCTTCTGCTTTAGGTTCTGCTCCCCAATTTGGCAAACTCGGTTTTTTTCCTTCTATCAATTCTTTTTCTTGAACATCTGCCTTTGATTTTATAAACGATCCTTTAGTACCATGCAAAATGTTTCCGGGTAAAGGTTCTCGAACAAAATAACTAGATTTTAAGGTTACGCGATGTGAGTTGTAATACAATTTTACATCAAAAAAATCAATTACTTTTGAATTTGGACGAAACCCTTTTAAATCTGCATATACTGCATTTGGCATACCAAATAAGACCAATGCCTGATCAATTAAATGTGAGCCTAAATCATATAAACTTCCAACTGCAGCAGTATTTTTCTCTTTATGAGCCTTATAACTTAAATTAGGATCAAAGCGATCATAATGAATTTCAACATCTATAATTTCACCAAGTAAACCTTTGTCTATTATTTTTTTTACGGTTTTAAAATCACTATCATATCTACGATTGTGAAAAACTGAAAGCACTACATTCATCTCTTTTGCTAGTTGAATTAATTCTTTAGCTTCATCAACAGTTGCAGTAAATGGCTTTTCAACAATCAAATTTTTTCCAGCATAAATTACCTTTTTAGCAAAATCGAAATGTGTAATATTTGGGGTATTCACAACTACTAACTCAATAGTTTCATCCGCCAGTAAATCCTCTAAACTTTGAAATGTTTTGATTGTTGGATATCTTTTTTGAGCTTCACTTTTAGTTCTTTCAAGAACTCCATATAAGTTAAAATTAGGGTTAACTTCTATGAAAGGCGCGTGAAAGACAACTCCACTCATTCCAAAAGAGCACAAAGCTGTATTTATTTTAGAATTCGTCATAATAGTTTACTTCTTTTCAAGTGAAAAGGTAAGCATCCAATCTACACAATCTACAGCACTAAATACTTTTGCATTTCCTTTAGAGTGATTAGCTCCTTCAAATTCTGTATAACGAACATTTTTATTACCAGCTGCTTTTAAACGCTTTACCATATTTTTTACAGGGGCAACGTTTTTAGTATCTTCTCCACCAACCATTCCCCACATTGGTATGTTAATTATTTTGTTGATTGCATCAGTATCTTTGAAACTTCTAGTGCCACTAACAGAAGCTGCTGCAAATCTTTCTGGCGAATTTAAAATCCAACGCCAAGTTCCACTTCCTCCCATACTATGTCCCATCACATATATTCGGTTTACATCTATTTGAGGATATGTTTCAAGAATATAATCTAACATAATATTTAACGTTTTTGGATCCCAACTTTCAAAAGAATTTGGTTCTACTAACATTAATTCTTTTCCTGCCAATTCAACGAGCGAAAGCCCTTTAACCTTTACAGATCGAGAAAGCTGTTGCTCTAGACTCCATTTTTTACCTCCTCCACCATGTAAGGTTATTAATAATGGAATTTTTTTAGAAGATTTTTTTCTCGGCAAAGCAACAAATGCAGAAGATTTTAGCTTACCTAGTTTTTTTTGTAATTCTTCTGGCCAATTGATAATACTAACCTCTACGTTTTTAAATTTTGCGTTTATATTGTTAAGCGTTTTCTGAATGTCTTTAGTTTGGAAAGCCATTAAAAAAAATAGTGAAATTGGAACAAGTATGAGATTTTTCAATTTTGGATTCATATTTTATTTTTTTTTAAGTCTTTATTTATTTTTGTAGAGCTCAATCAGTATGTTTAGATGACCTCAACGGATTTTTATTCAGTTCCGTTAACACGCTTTTTCTGCTCCACAAAATAAGGCTGAAAGGTATAGTTGGATTCTGAATCCCATTTTGAGTTCATCTTAGGCAAAAGTGTTTTCATTTTTTCTATCTGGTCTTTATATTTTGGGTTTTCAGCTTCATTATGCCATTCATTTGGGTCTACTTTATGGTCATAAAATTCTTCTTTCCCGTCTTCATATCTTATGAATCTATAGCCATCAACTTTAATGGTATGATTGTTCATTCCAAAAGTTGTAACAGCTCGTGCTTCATCTAATCCTTCATCGTTTTGCATCATAGCGACAAGGCTATTGCCTTCGTTTCTTTCGTAATTAGGTAAACCGCTTAATTCTAAAAGGGTTGGATATAAAGATAGCATTTCAACTGGTACATTAATTTTCTTTCCTTTAGGTAAATTTGGTCCGGCAAACATCAAAGGTGCTTTAGTAGCGGTTTCCCATAAGGCATGTTTTGCAAAGGTTCCTTTTTCGCCCAAACGATAGCCATGATCTGACCATAAAACAATAATGGTGTTATCGCCATACTCACTATTTTCTAAAGCATCTAAAACACGACCTAATTCATAATCTACATAACTCATACAAGCTAAATAGGCCTGAACTATTTTTTTCCACTCACCACTTTCTTTAGCCCAGTCGGTCGAAGGCATCATTGGTAAATCGTTTATTTGCATTCCAACTGGTGGAATATCCTTTAAATCATCAGCTAAATATGGTGGTGTTTCTATACTTTCTAAAGGATGCAAATCGAACCATTTTTGAGGCACATAAAGTGGTACATGAACACGTAAAAAACCAAGTCCCATAAAGAATGGTTTATCATACTTTCTATTTAAACGCTCAACCACCCAATCTACCGATTGATGGTCTGGCATTAAGGTATCATTCTCAGGAAAAGCTCCCCAATCTGTACTGGTTCTACCATGTGTTCCTTTGATGCCTTTTCCGAAACCATCCCAAACAAAACGTTTTTCTGGATAGGGTCCAAAACCTTTTATACGTCCGCCTGATTCATTAAAAACACTATCTGGTGCATGAATATGAAACAGTTTACCAATTCCCATAGTGTGGTAGCCGTTTTGCCCAAAATATTCTGGAAGAAACGTAATGTCCTTAGTTGCAGGATTTCCCGCTCTTCTAATTTTATTATCTGGTGTCATCCCGTAAATACCTGTTGTAGATGGACGTAAACCTGTCATAATAGAAGCTCTTGATGGTCCACACAATGGTGCTTGTACATGAGCATTGGTAAAGGTAACTCCCATAGAAGCGAGCCTATCAAAATTTGGTGTTTTGGCGTTTGAAAAATTATCAATCGGACTTATCCAAGTATTTAAATCATCAACGGCAATAAAAAGCACATTGGGTTTTGAGGCTTCTCTTTCTTCTTTATTTTCAGACTTGCAGGCATTTAAAAATAGAATTCCCAGAACTAATAAGAGATTTATTTTTTTCATAATCATCTATTTAGACCTAAAAACTTTTATTTTCTCTTGTAATCGATTTACTATTTCTGGATGTTCATCAGCAATATTGTTTTTTTCAAAAGGGTCTTTTTCTATGTTGAATAACTGCACCACTTCACCTTTTTTTCTTTCTGAATCTGGAACGATAATTTTATATGGTGGAAAAATTGCCATATTATAAAACATACTATTTTCAATGGTATAAAAATCATGTGCGTACACTTCTCCAAAAATACCTTTCCGTTCACTTAATGCTTTTTCGTCTAAAACGTTAAGTCCTGGCAGGTTTTCTGGTTTTTCAATTCCTAAAATATCAAGTACTGTAGGTATCATATCTATGCTACTTACAACGGTTTCGTTATCCATTTTAGGTACTATTTTCCCTTTCCATTTGTACATAATTGGTGTACGTATCCCTAAATCGTAAGGTGCGCGTTTTGATGTCTTTATATAACCACTTTTATCAGGGTCTTGCCTCCAGCCATTATCACACACGTAAACGAATAAAGTGTTTTCTGTTAACCCTTTGTCGTCAATCAAATCGAATAATTCGCCACAGGTTTCATCAAACCACTCTATCATCGCCCAGTATTTTGCTAAATGTTCTGAGTCGGTTTTCTTTAAATATTTATCTAACAAACGTTGGGGTGGCGTATGAGGTCTATGCGGCAAGTAAGGTGCATACCACAAAAAGAACGGTTTATTTTCTTTTGAGGCTAAATCCACATAGCTGTTAATCGTATCTAAACCTTTACGCGCTATGGTTAACCCAAAATCACCATGTCTTCCTCCTTTATTCGGATTTCCATGGGTCATTCCATAATCAAAACCACCTATTTTATGATTACCATGCCACCATTTTCCTGTTTGAAAAGACAAATATCCTTTTTCCTTGAGCATATCTGGAAGTGTCGTTTGTTTTTCAAAAGCTGAAATGACAGGTTTGTAGGCTTCATTTCTATTTTTTCTACTTTCTTGTCTGTCCTCTAATCGTTCGTAAACAAAATCATTACCTAGAATACCGTGGTCTTTTGGATATAAGCCTGTAATTATCGTCGCTAATGATGGTGAACATAAAGGTGTTGGTACATAGCCTTTTTTAAAGGTTAAACTTTCTGAAGCAAATTCGTCTAGCCTTGGTGTTTCGATATTCTCATCACCCATAAAACTGTAATCCGTCCAAGATTGGTCGTCTGATAATATGAATACGATGTTTGGTTGATTTTGAGATTTTTGAGCAACAGTTATTGATTCTTTTTTAGTTCCTTTTCCACAGGAAATAAATATGCTTAATGCAAATATTACTAAAGTTAGTTTTTTTAAATTTTTCATTTTAAATTCGATTTCTATCTTTCAATTCCCTAACACAAACTTTTTAGAAACCACTCCTTTGTTTGTTCTAATAAGGGCGATGTACATTCCTTGTGCTAAGCCACTTAGGTTTATGGTAGTTTCTTTTGTTCTAACAATACTACTTCCGTGGATGCTAAAAAGCTCTACTGCTTCTATATTCAAAGTATTGCTGGTGTGCAGGTGTAATTTATTAGAAGTAACATATACTCGTATGTTTTTTTCTATAATTTCTGTGGTTATACTCAATGCACAACCCTCATTAACACTATTAAACCCTGTCCAACTTTTAGCAGTATAATTTGAAGTAGTTCCAGTAGGAATGCATAAATCTATGGTACTATTGTCATCAAAAGCATTTGATGGTAAAGTAGCAGGATCTGTGCTGGTAGAAGTTACAGCAACCAAATCAGCATTTTCTTGAAAAGCATTATCTTCAATACTGGCAACTCCTGCACCAATAGTAACCGAGGTTAAAGAATTATTTTCAAAAGCAAACTCTCCAATACTGGTAACGTTATCTGGTATCGTAACCGAGGTTAAGGAATTATATCTAAAAGCCCAATCTCCAATACTAGTAATTCCTGTGCCAATAGTAACCGAGGTTAAGGAATTAACATAAAAAGCAGCATCTCCAAGAAAGGTAACGCTATTAGGAATTGTTACCGAGGTTAAGTCATTAGCAACAAAAGCAAAATTTCCAATACTGGTAACACTATTAGGAATGGTTACTGAGGTTAAAGAATTACTTTCAAAAGCAAACTCTCCAATAGTGGTAACTCCTGAACCAATAGTAACCGAGGTTAAGGAATTATAACTAAAAGCATAATCTCCAATAGTGGTAACACTATTAGGAATGGTTACAGAGGATAAGGAATTATTAGTAAAAGTACTGTATCCTATACTGGTAACTGCAGCACCAATAGTAACCGAGGTTAAGGAATTATCATAAAAAGCAAAATCTCCAATACTGGTAACACTATCAGGAATTGTTACCGAGGTTAAGGAATTATCATAAAAAGCAGAATCTCCAATACTTGTAACTCCTGAACCAATAGTTACCGAGTTTAAGTCATTAAAACTAAAAGCCCTAATTCCAATACTGGTAACACTATTAGGAATGATAACCGAGGTTAGATCATTTGAATTAAAAGAAAAGTCTCCAATACTACTAACGCTATCAGGAATGATAACCGAGGTTAAGTCATTAGAATTAAAAGCCCAATCTCCAATACTGGTAACCCCTAAACCTATAGTAACTGAAGTCAAGAAATTATTAGCAAAAGCCCAATCCCCAATACTGGTAACACTATAGGTAACACCCCCATTATCCACACTGTTAGGAATATTTACCGTGGTGGCTGTTCCTGGACGGTCATAGTCTATTACTTTTACTTCTGCAGGGGAAGTGCTGGTAACTTCGTATTCAATGTCGTTTAATGTAAATGTTTGTGAAAAACCTAGGCTTATACTTAATAAAGTAAAGGTTAAAAAAATAGCTTTTTTCATTAAAAATTGTTTAAGTTATTAACCAATAAATATAATTACTATGTACTATGCAAACAAATACCAACAAAGATAGTTTGTCAATAATTTTCATTTTAAGTTCGATTTTTTAGTTTTTGGTTTGATTTATAATCGGTTTATCAAGTATGGTTTCTTCTTTATTTCTTTTAATTGGACCGTTATCACCCAATAAATACATTTTTCTAAAATCTGAACCTTCTTCTTTTTCTCCTACAATAATTCTAGCATCTGGATGTGGATTATCAATAAGTGATGATATCACAAATCCTGAATGTTCGCGTTCTAAGTAAACTTTGCTCTTTTTAAAAGTTTCTCCACCATTAAAACTGTCCCATCGGCTTATCTCACCAACATCATCGCTGGTTTTAATTTCTAAATATATGCTCACTTCTGTTGCTGATTTTACTTCTATATCAGCATCACCTATCGGAAGATTAGAAGTCTTGCTTTTTAGCCAGGTTTGTCCATCCCATCTAAAATGTTGTAAGCGTTTAGGCCCACTTCGCCTTGCGTTTACATCTGGACCGACTAATACAGCAACATGCGGATTTCCGTCTGGATCTACATCAGTGATGCCCTGAAATGTCCAGTCATTAGGTATATTTCTAACTAATGTTTTTTCATCAGCCATTTCTTTAGTTAACGGCATTTCTATAGTTTCATTCTTTACATTTTTCCATTGTCCTGTTTTGGTGTCAAAAACCATATAATACACATTATGTCGTTCTGGTATATGCCCGCGTGCATCTTGAGCATTTCTGTTATCTCTACAAATATGATAATCGAAAGCTACAATAATATCATCTCCATTTCCTTTACTCACCCACGGATACCAGGAATCTTCAGCTTCTATATCTGTTCTTCGTTTATGCTTTAAAAAGGAAACAGGTTCATTAAAAGTAACACCATTATCTGTTGATTTCTGGTAGACCCAATCACTTCTATGCGCTCCATGACGGTAAAATAAATAGATATCTCCATTATCCATTTTTACAAACTGACTATAAGTACCAAACAAGGATATATTATCTAATGTTTCCCAAGTAGAAATATCTAAAGGTTTTTTAGAAACCGCATGTAAGTTTTTCCCATAACTATGATTTCCTAAAGGGTTTTCACCATGTTTACGCATGCCTCCATGACCACCAAATGCAATATGAATATAGCCAGCAACATCAATAAGAATCGCAGGTTTACCATGATTGTCTATTTTTTTCTTGCGATTTGGGTCTTTTCCCATTTCACTCACACCTGCTTTAAATGGCCCTTTCCATTCTTTAGTTTCGTGATTATATGAAGCTACATAAGGGTCTTCTAGCGGTCCTTGATAAGCCACATAAGTCACTCCTTTGTGATACACTCCTGATGGATGTTGTACAATAGCCACTGCATTCCCAAAACCGTTATCGGCAAAGTAATCTACCATTTCTCCCTCTTTGCCGATTGTTTTTTTACTATTAGGTTTTGTAACACAACCTAACAAACAACAAAAAACAAAAAAGTGTATTATTAAATTTATAGTCATCATTACCTTCTAGTTTGACAGTTTTAAAAAATATCAGTTGAACAGGCCCTAGCAAACCAGAAATTTTCAATTCATCATTCTTATTGTAATGATTCCAACTCGCAAAAGTTGTTCTTTTCGAGGGACGTTCTGTTTCGTTTACTAACCAATCTGGAAGTGGTTTTGCGCGGTTGCCTTTTCTTGGATAGTCTAATTTTAATTTTTCATCTCCTATCAATCGATTTGACCATAAGTTGGTCACCTTAACTTCAATGGTATTTTTACCATTTTTCACAAACTTATCAATCGGTATTCTAAAAGGTGCTTTCCATAAAACACCTGCATTTTTACCGTTGACAATCACTTCAGCAATTACTGCAACGCTGCCTAAATCAAGCTCTATGCGTTTATCATCTTGCAATACATCATCAGATAATACAAATTCTTTCTTATAAGATGCTGTTCCAGAAAAATGTTGAATCGCTTCGTTTTCATGATTTGACCACGATGTTAAATTATCAAACGTTTGTTTAATGTTTTTCGCTTGCGCGAAAGCGAACTCAACTTCCCAACTGCTAGACAAATCAAAAGGTTTCGGCACATCACTTACCTGGGCTGTTTTTGTTTCTCCTGATGCTATCTGGTAATTTATCGTTTCTGCAAAAGGTGTGGCAAAATGTATTGCCCCATTTTTAAATGCTAATACTGATTTTGGTGTGTCTTTAGACAATTTTAAATACTGTCCTTTTGGAATAAATAGGGTACGTTCCTCACCATCAGTTTTGAAGGTAATTTTTAAGTTGGGTTTATCGCCTTCTGGAATTTGATTATTTATCAATTCATCAGAAATCAGAATATCATAAGTATTATGCAAAACTAAGTCCTTAATTTTATTTGTAACCTCAAAGGTTTTATAGTTTTGTGGAATACCTTTGGTTTCCGCTTTAAATTTCCCGAACACTACTTTCAAAACTTTTAGCGGTTTATTTCCAGCATCAATATGAATATGCTCGCGTTCTTCTGCATGGATTTGTTTTTTAACATCACCTATTTGGTATTCCATTCGAAATTCTTTTTTATAGCCCATCGCAGGGTCACAATCGCAAAAAGCCCTACTCATTTTAAAGTCTAATTTGCCATCTTTTATAGCTTTATTTACTTTGTCAGTAATATCAATTAAGCCTTCTTGTAAAAACGTGCCGTATTCTGCTTTTACAATTTCTAAATTAGGCAATGGTTCTGTTTGATAAGGTTTGAGTTCTGTTGAAATTTCTTCTAGATGATTCGGATTTGCAGGTTTTTTAAAAACAACAAAAACTGATTCTTCCATACCTAATTGTAAAGGTACAGTTGTTGTTCCATCCTTATTATCTTTAAAGACTACTGCATCTTTGATAGTTCCTTTTTCTGAGTTCCAGATTTCAGGTTGTTTTCCTGAAACTCGAAAACGTGCTGTAATTTCTCTGGCTTCTTTTCTAGCATTGGCGATAAAATACATATCAACATCTGCTGTTTTTCTGTGAATGAAACTCAAATCCGAATTATCACTACTTTCTATTTTAAAATCTGATGTTGTATTGCTTAGCGCTTCTTCAATAGTAATGTCTTTTACCAAACTACTTCCCCACAATTCATCAACATAAGCTGTGACTTTTTCATAACAATTTGGATAGTTGGTCAAACTTGGTGATTGTGATGGTCGCTTACCAATCACTTTTGCGCCACCATCGACCAATTCTTTTACTTTTTCTAAAGTTTCTGGTTTGATAAAATCTGATTCTGGCAACACCAAAAGTTGATACGTATTTCCAACTGATGAGAAAATTGTTCCGTTTTTAACGGTTAAGTCTTTTAATTTATTAGCACCAATCAAATCATAATCAAAACCCATGGCTTTAATTTCTGGTTTTATAAACCCTGTATTGGGTGATGATTCTCCAGTAAACACCAAAACATCAGCTACATTTTTACCTTGTTGTAGAAGATATTGTGAACGTGCTAGGTAATCCATATACCCTTTACTTTGTTCCCACCACGTATTTAATCGGTTAAAATCGAAACCGTGATAACTTAAGGCCAAACCTGGTTCTACATCCCAAGGTTGATGCACATAGGTATGAAAAATAAATCGTGTAATGCCTTCTGCCCAAGCGCGATCCCCTATCGATTTTAGGTTTGCTGGGTGTTTGTCCCAACCACCAATACCTGTAAAAGACTCAGCTCCAACAATAGAGCTCCCGTTTAAATGTGCAATAGAAGACACAAATTTTGGCGAATCGAAAAACGGATAACCACCACTCCAAAATTCGCACATCACTATATCGCCTTGAGCACCAACTTGCATATTATCAAAAGGTCCCCAATAGGGTTCTACAGAGAATTTTAGTCCGTTTTTATGACATAATTCGGCAAAATGCGCATAGTAATTTTGGGCAATCAAATCGCCAATAGTTCTTCTAAAATCCCAAAGAAATCGTTCTGAAACTTCTCCACTTTCTACATAATAACCAGCTAAGGTTGGTAAGTAAGCTGTTAAATCATAACCTCTTAAATTCTCAAACTGATCATCAAAACCTGCAGTCCAATTTTGAGTTTCTACTTCATAACTATCAATCAAACAATTGTTAACGGTCGTTCCTATTAAGTCACCTAATTTATCAATTATAGGTTGTACGCCACCTTGCCAATAGGCATCAACCGCTGTTTTACTCATTTTATCTACCTCTAAACCTTTGGCTTCTGGAGGTGCAGGACGATTTTGCGTACCAATTGGTGTATGCCCTAATCGTAAAATAACCCAATCGCCTTGAGGTACTTCCCAATTTAAAACACCATCTTCAGATAGTTTTGAAGTTAGATTGATAATGTTTTCTTTTAAAATAATAGCCTCATTTGAAATGCCTTTCCTATCGGGTAGTAAATGATTTCGAACACGTTCAGACAGCATTTTATAATCTAAACCATCTATCTTTTTTGTTGCTTTTGGTTTTAGAAATGCCAAAACAGCTATATCTTTATAATAGTCGAATTTGGTTTCTGGTCGTGGTAATTTTTTGGTTATCATTTTTCCGCCTTCAACTGTAAGTTCACTAAAAACAACCGTTTGCATCGCATGTTCTTCAGTAACCCAAGGTCCTCCAGAAGACGACCAACCTGCACTATTATGAAACGCCAATTCTAAATCTAAACGTTTGGCTTCTTCTGCCGAAAATTTGAATAAATCTAGCCATTCTTCACTTAAATATTTTATAGGCCCTTGTGGAAAACCCAAATGCACATTAAACAATTGTGCTTCTTGAATACCAACCGCTTTCATCGCTTCTAAATCTTTGGTGATGCCTGATTTTGAAACGTTACCACTTATCCAATGCCACCAGGTTCTAGGTTTAGCTTCATTTGGTGGGTTTTTAAATCCTCCTTCTAAATCTTCTGAATACTCTATTGTTTGAGCAGATTGATTGCAACACAAACAGGAAAAAAGTAATATTATGAAGCTTATTTTTTTCATTTTATATTTACTATTCAAAATTTAATCTTCAGAATTTTGTCTATGATTTATTATATCTAATGCTACATCAAAAGACTTATCATTAAACCATTCCTTTGCGGATTTCAAATCTCTTATTAATTTTTGTTCAGAATGCTTGCTATCTTTGATTTGCTGATGCTCCCATTTTTTTCCTCTTGTGAGATAAGGTAACATGTATTGATAGCCTTTTTTTATACTTCTACCATCTTCAGATTCAAGATTCCATAAATCAATTCCAACTTTCTGACCTAAAAGCACCAACTCCATAAACCCATGTAAATTCATTACCGAATATGAAAATGATTTTGTTCTAGCCAATTCTAAAGGCTGACTACCATCTGGTTCTATTTGACTGAAAATTCTAGATTTTGTAATGGTAGACAAATGGGTTTTTACTTCGTCTATTCGGTTGAGATATAGAAGTATATTCAGTAATTGGATATCATAATGCGTCCCATGATTATTTTCTCTAGTCGATTCTTCCTTTCCGAGTTTACTGTTTTGTAACCAATTAGCATATGCTATTAACCAGTTAAACATTCCATCTTCAGTTTTCTTATCAAGAATGTTGTTATGTTTAGCTAATTCTAAAAATTTCAAGACCTCTATAGTTCCTTCAAATTCTATAATTCCAAAACAGCGTCCATCATTTTTTCCAGGTATGGATTGTCCGTAATTTAAATGAGGATTCATCATGGTTTCTGGATTTAAGAACCAAACCTTAATTAATTCTATGGCTTTATTTGCATAGTCTAAACTATCACTCAAATAGTAAGCATTACTTAAGTCCTTGATGGCTCTGATGAAATTTTGATTTTCAACAAAATCGGTGTAATTATTTCTTGTTTCTGGATTTATTTCTCCATCTTTTCTAATGTATGGTAAACCATCAACCGTTTCTGGATTTGGCCACCAATAAGGACCAATACTCATATAGTCGTGTTTGTCTTTGCTTGGTGGTATGCCAGTCTTATTCACGACAGAAAATGGCTCACTATTTAATAACTTATCAACGCGATTTATAAGCTTACTATAACTCAGAACTGCTTTTTTATCACCATTTTTGAGACGAGCCTTTTGAGCTTCTAATTCCTGATATTCTGTAACGCTTAAGCTATCTCTTTCTTTTTGAGCATTAGCCTGACTATAAATGCTTATGAAAACTGAAAGTAGAAATATTTTAAGTAGAATTATTTTATTTCCCATAGTTTGCAAATTCAATCTATTCATAGGGTGTTTATTTATCCTTATTACAACTAAAGGTTAATAATAAAAGATTGAATACAAGTAGAATTCCAATTCCGATTAGTAAATTCATCATATTATTTATTTTTATAATTAATCCACAAACAACTCGTCTATAAAAGGCCCACTTTTTCCTGTGGTTTCTAATTTAATATTATTTGCTCCAGCTTTTAATGTTATTATTGTAGGCACGAACTTCCATTCTTTTTCCCAGCCACCTGTGGCTTTAAATTCTAATGTCCTTATATACTCGTCATTTACATACAATTTCATTGGGTGTAATTGACCTTCGTTATTATGCATGTATCTAAAACGAATGCTATAATCTCCAGCCTCTCCATCATTTTCTTGGTACCACGTTATAGAACCTTCACCACCATCAAATCTTACAAATCCGCTACCTTTGTATCGACGTGCATTAGAATTTGCTTTAGCATCACCATTAAGAATACCTTCTTCTGCAGAGATATTGACACCTCTTCCAATCCACATATCTTTAGAATGTTCGTCTCCCCAAAATAAGCCTTCGTTTTTACCAAATACCTCTTCAATACTTATAACCATTTTTCCATTTTGTTTTACAATGGCTTTTACTGTTGTGTTATCTTGGATTTCGAAAGCACTTTTGTAAACTTTGCCATTAATTTCAGGATTATCGCCATTTGTGGTATATAAAATTTCTAAATCTTCGGAATTTAATTGTCCTAGAATTTGAATCTCTGCTGCATCAATTGTAATTATATTTGAAGTATATAATGCTTTATCTCCTAAAATTGATGCTGTTATGATTGAAGCCTGTTTCGCATTAGGTAATTCTCTTAAAAACAATCTTGTTTTACCGAAAAACAATGCTCTAAAATCTGATTTCGTTCTACTTGTTGGGTCTATTGGATTTCCATTTTCCATAGAAATTTTCTTCACATCTCCTTGTATGTTATAGTAGACTTTGTTTTCGCCATAAGGATATAAATTGTCACTTGCATCTAAACTTTCTGAGGTGATGATATAACTCGTCGTAAAACCGTCTTCAGCATCTAACTTTTGAATACTTGTCTTTAATTTAGATGGTTGCTTGCTAGTGCTAAAGCTCGTTCGTTTGACTTCTTTACCATCATTATAGGCCACTGCTTCTAATGTTCCTTCTTCATAAGGCACCATCCACTCGCATTGCATTTCATTCCAAATAGTTCCTGGTTTATCTTTTCCTAGTGATTTTCCGTTCAAACACAATTCTACCTCATCAGCATTAGAATAGACCCAAACTGGAATCACAGTGCCTTTTTTCATTCTTGGATGCGTCCAATGTGGTAGCATGTGTAGCATTGGTGCCTTAGTCCATTGACTCTGGTAGAAATAGAATAAGTCCTTTTTAAATCCTGCGACATCTATAGCGCCACCCATAAATAAGTTGAAAGGTAAACCACCGTGAACTAAACCTGCCTCACCATAATAATCGAAACCAGTCCAGCGAAAATGGCCACTATGCCAAGGATTATCGCGCATGACTTCCCAATATTTTCTGGCAGACACTCTTACAGTCGCATTGTCATAAGAGGAATTAAAACTTTGCTTTCTGTTTCTCCAGTTTTTAGGATTGATGCCTTCATAGAAAAATATTTCCTTTTCCGTTAAATTGGGTAGCTCATACGTACCAGGTAGCTCATTATCTCGCCACCAGGTTTGTGTTCTGTAATAGCCTCTAGTTTGCCATGTATGTGGTGCCTCTGTAGAAATGAATGGTTTCTCTTGTGTTTTCCCATTCATCCCATCTATAAACGATTTAGTCTCAGAACCTCCATTAACACCTAAAATATCCATGTCTTCTGGATTTCCTGCACCAGATGTAAACAATTTTGTTGGGTCTAAACTTTTGCCGAATTTCACCAATTCTGGTGCAATGTCACTATGCGTTTCATTGCCTAAACTCCACACAAAAATACTTGGGTGATTTCTATCTCTAGTAATCCACTCTTTTACATCACGTTGCCACCATTCATCAAAAGCTTGTTTACCATAATCTTGAGGTGCTTTTTTGTGCCAACCATCAAAAATTTCATCCATCACCAACAACCCAATTTCATCACAGATATCATAAAACATGGGTGGTGTTGGATTGTGTGACGGACGAATGGCATTGATACCCATATCTTTTAGTGATTGTAATTTCCAACGTAACATAGGTTTTGTCCAAGCACCTCCAACAGGTCCACCTTCCCAATGCTCGCACACTCCTTTTAGTTTTACGTTCTCACCATTTAGCCAAAAGCCTGATTCGGTTTTCCATTCTACAGTTTTAAAACCAAAGGTGGTTTCAACCTCATCAATAACCTTTATGCCATCCAAAATTTGGGTAACAGCTTTGTACAAGGTTGGATTTTCTGGGCTCCATAATTTTGGGTTTTCTATTTCGAATTGAAAGGTTGAATTGGATACTTTTAGTTGTTCACTTTTACGAGTTAATTCGTTTCCTTCAGGTGAAAATAATTTTACTTCATATTTTAAGCCTTTCAATGTTCCATTTATTTCTGCATCAATGTTCACAGTTGCTTTTTTCTTGAAAATTGAAGGTGTTTTAATAAAAATACTGTTAGGTTTAAAATGCGTTGGGTTGACTTCGATTAATTTTACTTGTGCATAAATACCACAAGGATGGTACCAACGTGCAGAAGGTTCTAAACTATTATCAACTCTAACCGCAATGGTGTTTTCACCTTCTTTTAGGTATTTTGAAATATCGTATCTAAAGCTAATGTAGCCGTAAGGTCGTTTGCCTATATGATTACCATTTATCCAAACTTCACTATTCATATACACGCCATCAAAGTCGATATAAGTGATATTTGAAAGGCTTTCTTTTTTTACGTTGAATTGTTTTCTATACCAACCAATGCCACCATCGTGATAACCACCGCCTTGACCTTGGTCACCACCTTTTCTAACGCCTTTTTCAAAAGACCAGTCGTGAGGTACATTTAAGGTTATCCAAGATGAATCGTCTAAATCTTCTTGCGAAAAATTGGCGTTATCCTCTAAAATAAATTGCCAATTATTATTGAAATTCGTTACAGACCGCTGCGTATAAACAAGATTTATACCTATAACTAAAAATAGAATTAATAGCGATTTTTTCATTTTCATTTGATTGACCTTAACGCGTCACTCAAACTTAATTTTAAAAATTATGAATATAATCCTGTGGTGTCATGCTCTGACTAAGTTATTCTTAATGATAAAAAATGTGAATTAAATTCGGGAATAAATATTCTTTATCCTCTTGGCTGATCATTTTGCAAAAACCGTTGATTTCTAGGAAACTGTTCTTCTAAAAGCTTTTTCAGTTTCTTTTCTATTTTTTGATGCGTTTTATTTCCTGATAAATTAACATAAGCTAACAAACTATTTTTATGCTCATAGAGTTCTGCTTCTAATATTTCATTCGTTACAGAATCTCTCCATTCGGTATAGCGCCAATTACCATCAGTAACTGTGCATCCCATTATTTTTTTACCTTTTGCATAAACACTAAACGCGGCTTCATCCCATTTTTTATTGGGTTTATCAATAACCGAAAGAAAACTTTTGCCATCAGAATCTGGTCCTTCTAATCCGCAATACTCAACTAGAGTAGAAAAGATATCCACATTTTCTATTAAAGCATCAGAAGTTTTACCAGTTACTCTTTTTTTATAGCTCGTTTCTCTACTAACAATTAAAGGCACTCTAACATCTATTTCTAAATTAGATTGCTTACACCATAACGCGTATTCCCCAATTTTATAACCATGATCGCTCATGAAAATCACCATCGTATTTTTTCTTAAATCTAGCTTTTCTAAGGTTTCCATGACTTTCCCTACCTGTGCATCTATGTAACTGATTGAAGCATGATAACCATGTATTAACTCTCGTGTTAAATCATCATCTAAATCACCTTCTTTAGGAATTCCGTGATAGCTTTTTAATTCTCCCCATTTTGGAAGTGCCAAACTGTAAGCGCCTTCTGGTTTTTGCCTTGATGGAATTTTAAAATCATTTTTATCATATAAATCCCAGTATTTCTTAGGTGCATTAAATGGCAAATGCGGTTGACTTAAACCAACGAACATTATAAAATTATCGTCCTTAATCTTGTTTAAAGTTTCTATGGCATAATTAGCTGCACGTCCGTCTTTATAGGCTTCATCTGACACATCTGCATCTTCAAAAGCTGGTCCTTTTAACGGCTTTACACCTTCGGATTTTAGACGTTCCATTAATGCTATATTTTCAGGTTTATGATAACTATTTGCTTCTTTTTCGAAATACGTTGTCCATTGGTTTTTATCATCACTACCATGATGATATACTTTACCAATACTTACCGTTTTATATCCACTTTCTTTGAATAATTGCGGCATAGAAACCACCTCTTTATGCACTTTACGTAGTGGTGTGAAAATACTGTATATACCAAGTGTTTCTGGACGTAAACCTGTTAAAGTGCTCATCCTAGAAGGTGCGCAAATAGCTTGTTGCACATAAGCTTTGTTAAACATTACACCTTCGGACGCTAATTTGTCTATGTTTGGCGTAATTGCGGTTTCGCTACCATAACAACCTAATTCTGCTCTTAAATCATCCACATAAAAAATTAATACATTAGGTTTTTCTTTTTGAGCAGAAACTGATGTGTAAGCACATAGTACGAGAAGTAAACCTATAATTTTATTCATTTTTATAGCCATTGTCTTATGCGATATTGATTCGTATTACTTTTCTATATAGTTTAACAAGATATTTTTGACATCGTCCACATTGCCTTGTTCTAATCCGCCATTTGTAGCTCCTGTAATCCAATATAAAACCATACCAGCATCTGAACAATCCCATTTTCCTTTTTGAAATTTTACCACGTCATCAAGCTCTGCAAGTTTACCTTGAATCCATATCCCTTGAATTCTAGGGTCAGGATGATTTTTCGACCAATCCCAATCTTCAAGATTAACTTTTAGCTTAATATTTTGGTCTGGAATTCTAACTTCTTCTACTCCAAAATCTAATATATCTTGCCATTCATAGAAATCTCCTGCATCATCGTTTGCAGAATGATGGGTGACCACTTTGACAAATTGGTGCTTCTCTTTTGGTGAAGCTTTTAGGGCAAAACCGATGATATCTGGTTCACCTGCTTCTATAATCCAAAGTGGGTCCTCAGCAGTAGACACACTTATGGCATGTGCTAAATCTTTAATCGTTTTTTCCATTTGCCACTTCGCATCCAAAAATGTTAGTGACTCAAAACCTCCCCAACGTCTTGCTGTAACATCACAGGCACTTTGCATTAATGCGTGACGTTCTTTTTCTGCGGACTCTGAGATTCTTTGGTTTCTTATCAAATCACAACTATGTGAGTAATGCACCAATCTGTTTTCGAGTCCAGCCGCTGTTAGCAAGGCTATAGAAACTGCCGTACCTCCAAGGTCATCTGGGTCTGGTGAGTTACCGTCTGCTACAATAGCAATACGACCTGCTGGTGCTTTAATTACAGGTGCTGAATTTTGTACCACTTCTATGTTGCTTTTGAATGGTGTTTTTATAATCGCTTTACCTTTGCCAACTGGTGCAAAAATCATTCCCGACCAACGTGCTCTCGCCCATTCTTTTCCATCAGCACTGGCTATTTTTGCTACGACTTTAATTTTATCACCTTTTTTTAGTTTTACATTTTCCCAGAGCGCATTGCTGTTTTCTCCTTCTTCAAACACATCTTTTGAGAGTGGAGGTGAATAGGTACCTAATAGTTTATTATTGATAAGTATTTTAAACTCAGATTGCCCATCATTTTCACCTACGGCTACAAATACCAAATCATAAGTTCCACTTTTAAACGTAAAAGGTGTAGTTGATTGGGCTTCTTTATATTTATTGGGATTGACACCAAACCATTTTCCACCAGCATGTTTATAAAAGCCTGTGTCTTTGATTGGAAAATCATCAATTGGTAAGGTCTTGTTTTCAATATTTGAAGCTCCAACTTGTTTATAATAAGATCGTAAAGGCCATAGTGTTGTGACTTTTGGACCTTCATCTTTTGGAATATAAGTGCTGTCTTTGGTTAAGATAAACTTATCAAACTCAAAACCATCTTCGCGCATACTGAATTGAATATCATGTATGCCTGCTTTTTCTATATCTAAATAAATTTCCTTTGGCACACCACAATGCTCTTCTTTTGTGCGTTGTTTACTTTCCCAGGTCCATTGCTTTTTTCCGTCGCACCATTGCATGCGTTGACCATGTTCTGGCCATTCTCCATTTAAGCCAACATGTAAGCCGTTATCTTCGCTTCCTGTGCTAAAGGCTCTTACCCAAACATAATAACGCCCTGGATTATTGAATCTAACTTTATAATGCAAAACACCCACTTTACCAGGTGCATTGGAGAAATTCTCTCCTTGAAGCAACTTATCTGAATGCGTAACTCTCGTATCTGGTAATATTTCAAGATAAGTACTATTACTTGTGTCTTTATAATGTGATACGTCCTCGTCTCGTCCGACTTTGGTTATTGCATCCTTTCCTGTGATATACCATTGTCTGATTTCTGAATTACTTTGTTTATTAAAATACTCAGCCTCCACTGCAACCATGCCATCATTCTCTAAAAAGATGATTTTGTCGTCAACAATTGGGTTATACAATTTTAATGACTGCCCATTAATAAAACTAGGTATTACTACCATCACAAATAAGAGTAATGACGTTATTTTTTTCATTTTTAATGTGTTCTATTCTTGCTTAAACAAAGGTTAGCATTCTTTATTTTAGTTTAGACTGAAAACTGTAAGTCCCTGGTTGCACTAATAATTCAAAAGAATCATTAGTTGTATTTACAAGTTTTAGGTTTGAATCATCTTTAAATGCTACTCCATTTAGGATCAACTCATTTTGAGTATTCGCTGGAATGATCACTTGTGCTGTCGTGTTTGGCGGAATGACTATTTCTAACTGAAATTCCTTATTTGAAACCTCCCAAGAAGACGATACTTTCCCATAAGATACATTAACACTAGCAGATGCCGACGTTAATGGATTTCTAGGTTTAGGTGCTATTCTTATTTTTTTATAACCTGCTTCTAATGGTGCAATGCCTCCAATGCGCTCATACATCCATTCACCAATGGCACCATAGGCATAATGGTTGAGGCTATTCATTCTTTGTGGGTTGAAACCTTCCGCTTTACTGTAGCTATTCCAACGCTCCCAAATGGTGGTTGCACCTTGGTTAATTGAGTAAAACCATGATGGATAGGTTTCATTAAATAACAATTTGTACATTAAATCGATCTCGCCAGTTTCATCTAACACTTGCGATAATAATGGTGTCCCTAAAAAGCCTGTTCTTAAATGATTATCGGCATCAGCTATTTTTTCTAAAAGGTGTTTTTTAGCATTGGCTTGTTTATTCTCAGACAATAAATCAAAAGCTAAAGCTAATAAATATGAGGTTTGTGTTTCTTCAACATCTTTTATCTTTCCGGTTTCATCAAAAAACTCATTCTCAAAAGCACTAGCTACAGATGTAAAGAGCTCCTCATATTTAATCTGTTCTTCCTTTTTTCCAAGTATTTCTGCTGTTTGTGCTGTCAGTTTCGCTGAGTGTGCAAAGAATGCTGTACCTATTAAACTGTGTGAGGTATCACCTTTGTTATTGCCATTAGCAGGATAAGGTTGTAACCAATCTGCAAAAGAATTCATGCTAGACACATAATCCTTTGAGGTTTCTCTATGATGCGCTACCCAAGCTTTCATCATGTCATAATTTTCTTCAAGTATGGTTTTATCTCCTGTTCTTAAATAAATTTTCCATGGTATAATGGTGCACACATCTCCCCAACCTGAACTCACTTTATTGTTATATAAAACATCGGGAACAACAAAAGGAATTCCGCCATTTTCATATTGCGATTCTCTAACACTCTGTAACCAACTTGCCCAAAACTTATAGACGTCGGCATTAAACATTGATGTTGGTCCAAATACTTGTGCATCTCCTGTCCATCCCATACGTTCATCTCGTTGCGGACAATCGGTTGGAATGTCAAAAAAGTTTCCTCTTAAGCCCCAAACAATATTGCTTTGTAACTGGTTTAATTTTTCATGAGACGATGTAAAGGTGCCATTTTCTTCAAAATCTGAATACTGAACGATTCCTGTAACCCAATCTTTTAATGGTTCTACTGAAGTATCGTAACCACTTAATTCTACATAACGAAATCCATGAAATGTGAATTTTGGTGACCATTCTATGACACCATCTTCCGAAGCTATATAATAATTGGTTGATAGTGCCGTTCTATAGTTTTTGGTGTAAAACGAGCCGTCTGGAGATAACATTTCTGCAAATCTAACTTTTAAAGTATCGCCTTTTTTCATAGGAGCCTTTAATAAAGGAACACCAACCATATTTTGCATTAAATCGAAAATAACAGCATCGTCTTGTTTAATAAGTTCTTTAGTTGCTAATTCAATTTTATTCTTAACTGTTGTATGGCGTTTAGGTTCTAAACGAATATCGTCAGAAACAGGAAATGCATTTACAGGTTTCCAATTCTTATCATTAAAATTATTCGTCGTCCAATTTGGCAATTCTAAATTGGCATTATAGGTCTCACCATCGTAAATTTCGGAGAGCCTTATTGGTCCTTTGGTAGTACCTTTCCAGCTATCATCTGTAACAACCATTTCTTTTGAACCGTCTTTCATGGTTAATTCTAACTGGCAAATCACTTTAGGCGTTTCCGTATCTTTCCATAAAGAATGCATCCAACCCATTCGTCCTGAGAACCATCCTGGCGCTACTTCAACTCCGATGGTGTTTTGTCCAGACTCGATAACATCAGTTACATCATAGGTAATGGTTTCAATTCTTTCTCTATAAGGTGTATATCCTGGAGGCATCACATCATCACTGACGTCTTCCCCATTTATGGAAACATCAAAAACCCCTTTTGCTGTGATATATAATCTTGCTGAAGCCACATCGTTTGATAGCTCAAATCCTTTTCTTAAATATTGTGGTCTATGAACAATATTATCCTGACTTCCTATTACTTTTTCGGCTTTTGTATCTAAACCAATCCATTTGGCACTCCAATCACTATTATTTAACAAACCTAATTCAAAATGATTGGTAGCACTCCATTCTGAAGCTTCTTCATCTTGATTCCAGTATTTCACTTGCCAATATACTTTTTGACGCGATTGCAATGGTTTACCATTATAATTAACCCATGTAGATTGCTCAGTGTCCTGTTTTTTAGAATTCCATAAATCGGCATTATCTGGCAATAAATCTTCACTAGTTGCGACTACAATTTGATACGCAGACTGGCTTTTGATGTTTTCTAAAACTGGTAACTTCCATGAAAAAGTTGGCTCTGCATCATAAAAACCAAGTGGATTTTCAAAGCCTTCGGAAATGGTTATATCTACTGCTTTTTCTAATGAAGTTTGTTCTTGGCAAGATGTGAAACCTAAGCAGAATACACTTAAAAAAATTATAATATAACTATTGACAATTGATTTTTTATTCATTAGAATTTTATTTAGCTTGTAATTAGTAAGTTCTAAATTCTCTATAATTTTTATTGAATACTTTCGTTCTTTATCTAATCATCAGTTTTGAATGATAAACTCGTTGATTATCATCAGTAACTTTTATTAAATATAAGCCTGATTTAAATTGACCATTAGTCGAAATATCCATTCTATTAGAAGTCATCTTATCTTCATAAACTACTTTACCGAGCATATTATAAATTCTAATATTAGCATTGGTTGCTGTATTAAGTAAAATTGTAAATTCATCCTTAGCTGGATTTGGAAAAATCTTTGCTGTAAAAGAATTGTCTTCAACCTCTGGTGTGCTTAATGCTTGAGCAAGAATGTAACGAAGTGAGCTAATTGTACCCCCATTTTGAAACCGTACTTGATCACCTGCTACCGCTGGAGTTACACTATATCTTAAGTTTCCTTGTCCTGGAGGTTTCGCGAACAATGCATTGTTTCCATCACCAGTCCAACCACTCGCTTTTCTTCTTTGAAACTGGTCATAACCGTAGTTTGCATCACCTGTATCACTTATTGGCACACCAGTTCTAGCGTTAACTCTAATTTCAGGATCTGATCCGGACCCATCATAAGTTGATTGATCTACAATCATGGTCCATGGTCCAGCACCAAGAGCAGAAAGGTCTGCTGTAATTTCAACATACCCGCTAGAAGCTGGTTGTCTATGGTTTGTTACAGTCCAAAGTTGTGTTGCTTCAGCGGGTGCTGTCGTTATTTCTGCTGCCCACTCTAACTGGCCTGTAGCGACATTAATGGTCATATAAAGTTCACTTCCAGCCAAACCACATGTTGCAATCTTATAAACATCAGGTTCAAGCCATAATTCAGTACATGGTTGATCTGTAGGATCAAAAACCTGAATATTAACAGTAATTTCGTTGGAAGATACTGTTTCATTATTCGCATTATAAGCTACAGCCTGAACAGTATAAGGGCCTTCAGTATCTGGTGTCCAATCTAAAGCATAAGGTTCGCTCAAGTCTTCTCCAAATAAAGCACCATTAACTAAAAATTCTACGTTAGAGATACTTCCATTTTCATCAACGGCATCTGCCGAAATTTGAATGGTTTCATCGACGTCATAAGTTTCGTCATCAAAAGGGTTAGTAAGTGATACTCTAAATGGCTCTATTGCGATATCTAAATCTATAATTTGAAGATATAAAGGTTGTGCACTACCAGATGCATTTTCCATCATATAATAGTATAATTTACCATCAGCAATATACACTTGACCATGATCGAACGTTTTACCCGTTGTAGCCTGATATACTGCAGTGAAATTATTAGTTCCGCCTGCTGTTTTTTGAATTTTAACTCTACCACCACTTAAACCAATTATAAATACATCATCTCCAGCAGTGTAAATAGCGTCTGCACCTGAAAAATTTTCTGAAGTTATAAAATCAGTAGCTCCTGAAGGTTTGTAGGTATGTAAATTCTTGGTCACGTTGAATTCATCATCCCTTACTCTGCTTATAATATGCACATCACCATTATCAGTAACGGTCCAGTCAAAACCTTGTACGATGTAAACTTGATTTACTTGGGTTGTCTGTACATAATCTCCAGGCTCAATGATTTTTATAACATCCGCATCGTAAAGTGGCACACTAAAACTTTGTCCATCATGGGTTTTCCAATTAGAGGCACCTGTTTGATCATCGGAATATGCATAATACACACCGTTTTGTAGTTGATACTTATCAGTACTATTAGCAGACCTTCGTTGAAAACCGATGCGCATTTTACCATTTACGTACTTCATACTGCCATAAAGTCCCCAATTATAAGTAATACCAGGTTGACTGTTTGCGCCTAATGCATTAAAATCTGTAAAATTAGACCAAGTTGATGTACTTGCATCATATTTAGAAAACTTGTACATACCATTAGTATGACCACCTTCTCGCATATTCATTAAGAGATCTCCAGCGTCGTTTAGAAAAAACTTTGGGTAGGTTAATCCATCAAATTCGTTTTGAGGAGTACTGCCTGTTAGCTTTAAATGTTTATATCCACCTGTTCCGTTCTGAACAAATTTATCTAAAGTAAATTCTGCATCAGAAACTGAGGCTGCATTTGCAATAGAATAAGAATATCTAAAATAATCATTGGATAGACTTCCATCTGATGGTCTCGAACTGCTGTACGCGTGCATATCGTATAATAAATGTATAGTTCCGTTTAATGGACTTATACCAACCGCAATGGTATTATGCGATTCTCCTAGCCACCATTTATTCTGAAAACCTGTGTGCGTGTGCGGAAACTCAATGGTTGCCATTGTACCAGTTATAGTATTATATCTTGTTAGCATGACATGTCTGTCTGTTTTCCCGCCACGATACCATGTCATAAAAACATAGTCTCCATAAGTCTTTATACAATCCCCATGTGCTGAAATATTCCGCCCAAACACATAATCGTAAGATGTTGTACTGCCATTGTCTGAGGACGTATTAGCAACTTTACTACCATTAAAATGTAAACCAAAATCGGTTATTTTGACTTCGTTTTCTAGAACTACCTGTGCAAAGCTTATTTGAACTAGGCATAGCGTAAACAGAATGCAAAAGTTTTTCGCTAATGATCTTATACTAAAGGTAATTTTATTCATGCTTTTCTTTTTTCTTTTTCACAACACAATAAAAATAAGTTAAAAATCAATTTATAGTGTCCTTCTCTTTACTGTAAAATCGTTAAATAGCATCTATTCCATGTAGAACACTTCTTCCAAGGGAATCGATACCGGCGAATTATCAGAGTTTACTTCCATTATGTCTGCCATAAAATCCCACCATTTTTTCACAGTATCATTATTTGCTAAATCCTGTGAACCACCATTACCAGACACTTTCTGAAACGCGAAAAGCGTGCTGGTTTCTTCATCTAAAAAAATGGAATATTCACTAACCCCATTATCTTTAAGCAGCTGTTTTAGTTCTGGCCATAATTGATCATGGCGCATTTTATAGGCCTCTTTTTGCCCTGGATTTAATTTCATTTTAAATGCTAATCTTTGCATAATATACAATGTATTAAATTTTTGGAGTAAAATTCTTTACTTAATTTACTTTAGATTTTGGATTAAAAAAAAACATTCTATCTTAAATTAAGATAGAATGTTTATAAGAGATATTCTAAGTAAAGTCTTTTATTGCTTTACAATTTTTTTAGTGAATGAACCATTCTCACCTTGCATTTTAACAAGATACATACCACTTGTTAAAGCAGCAACATCTATACTAAGTGATGTTTGCGCATCTACACTTCTAGTTAATACTTCTTTACCAAGTAAAGAGTATACAGAAATTTGTTTGATAGTTTGGTTCAAACCGTCAATTGTTAGTTCATTTTTTACTGGATTTGAAATAAAAACAGAACTCGTATCAAACTCTTCTGTGCTTAAGCTTAATGTCTCTACAAGAATAAATCTAAGCCCATCAATTCCACCACCATCAAATAGCACTTGATCACCTGCTGCACCTGGAACTACACCGTATCTTGAGCCTCCAGAACCTCCTAATGGTTTAGCAAACAATGCGTCGTTTCCAGGACCACCATAACCAGAGGTTCTTCTTCTTTGAAACTGGTCGAAACCGTAGTTTTCATCTGTATTATCTATAATTGGGTCTCCTGGTCTAACAGATATTGTAAAATCTTTATCATTTGCATCTGCTATAGTAGATTGATCTATAATCATGGTCCAATTTCCAGCATTAAGAGAAGATAGGTCTGCGGTAATTTGAACGAAACCAGTGCCATACGGATTACCATGATCCTGGATTGTCCAAACTTGAGTTGGATTATCGTCTGGTAATAATGTAGCCCATTCTAAAGCACCAGTAGCACCGTTAATAGTCATGTAAAGCTCGGTCGCCGGAGTGCCAGGATTTTGAGTACACACAGCAATCTTATAAGAACCCTCTTCTGAATATACCTCAGGACAAGCTTGACCTTGCACTTGAAGCGCAAACAAGGCAAATAATAAAAACGCACTAATTTTTAAAGTAATTTTTTTCATAATTTATAAATTTTGATTAATTAATATTTAGTTAGTTACAAAAACACCAACCATTCTTAGGCAATAAATATAAGTCTGTAAGATCAATAAAGTATCCTGCACTAACCTGTTAAAATTCAGAATAGGTTAATTTATTATTTCATGTGCTTTTGATTGTAGTTTTAAATTAATCAATTTCAATCTTACTTTTCCACCAAGTTTCGTTAGGTTGAAAATCTTCAGAAAGTAGCTCCATCCTATGCTCTTCTAATAATGGCCACTTATTGTTTATGGAATTAAGTCTTTTCTTTTCGGCTTTAGCCTTATCGTATTCAGGGTCTTCAGTTGGGAACATTGCATTGACTTGTTTTAGCCATGACATTAATTTATCATTGAGATTTTTGGCTATTTCTGGGTGTCTTGAAATTACATTTAACGAATCATGCTCTGACGATGGCAATTTATAAAGCTCTTGACGTCCATCTTCCCAATAGTGAATCAGTTTCCAACCCTTTTGTTGAATAACAGAACTTGGTTCTCCACCTTGATTGCCGTAATGTGGATAATGCCAATACAATGGTCTTTTTATATCGATAGCTTCACCTTCAAGCAAAGATTTTAAGCTTATGCCATCCACATGTTGTTCTTCGTTAAGCTGCAAACCAGCTAAATCTAGAAGTGTTGGGTAAAAATCGGTTCCAATAACAGGATAATCGGATGTGCTTACTCCATTATTCAGCCAAGGAACCCTTATAAAAAACGGCTCTTTTAAACCGCCTTCCCATTGATAGCCTTTTCCACCTCTTAGTGGCAAATTACTCGTAGCGTAATGATCACCAGATGCGACACCACCATTATCTGATGTAAAAACTATAATGGTATTATCTGACAAGTCGTTGGCCTTGAGAGCTTGTAGAACGATACCAACAGCCTCATCCATGGTTTCTACTAAGCCTGCATAAATAGGATTGTCCTGGACTTGACGAATAGGTAAAACGCGTTCCATTTTATAACCTTTTTCTGCAATTCCCATGCTATCTGCTTTATTCCTATATTTTCTCCACTTGCCTTCGGTAGTTTGTATAGGTGCATGCACAGCATAAAAAGACAAAAAGGCAAAAAATGATGAATCTTTATTCTGATTGATAAAGTCAGCTGTTTCCCTAGCCAGTCGTATTGATAGGTTTTCTCCTTTCTCCTTGTTTGGCAATTTAGGATTATTCCAAGGTGAAAAAAAACCACCTCGAGGCGAACCAGCTTCAATGCCTGCAATATTAATATCGAATCCATGGTCTTCTGGATAAGAACCTTCGTCACCTAAATGCCACTTTCCTGCAAAAAAGGTTTTATAACCATGTTGTTTTAAAGCTTCTGCTATAGTTATATCTGCTTTGGGCAAGGCATGAACATAATCGGCTGGCAGTAGTTTATCATATCTATTTCTACTTCTCCAATCTTCACCAGTTTTAGCTCCAATCCAGTCTGTAATGCCATGTCGCGCCGTAAACTTACCTGTCATGATACTTGCTCTTGAAGGACTACAAACACGACTTGATGCATAACCATTAGTAAATATCGTGGATTGGTTTGCTAATTGGTCTAAGTGTGGTGTTTCATAAAATGTACTTCCTGTAATACCTAAATCATGATAACCTAGATCATCAACTAGGATGAAAAGAATATTGGGTTTACTATGTTTATTTACTTCCTCTTTTCTACAATTAAAAAAAAGAATTGCACTTATTATCAGTAAATTTCTAAAAAGCTTAATCAACTTACAATTTAGGGAGGTTATATTTTAATAATTTTCTTTACAAAATAATTGTTTTTATCAGAATTGGATATAAAATAAATACCACTTTCCAAATCACTAATATCAATGATTTCTGACGATTTTGTTGTGTTTATTTCCTTGAGGATAGCTCCAGAAAGACTAAAAATAGTTAAACTAGAATTGATAGGTAGGTTGCTAATTTCTATTTCCCCTATTGTTGGGTTTGGGTAAATTTTTGTTTCTGGTTTGTTTACATCATTTATAGATAAAGCCTCGGAGCAGGAAGATTCTATATTATTTAAATTAAACGCTGTACTATCAGAAACATCCGTTCTGCGCAAAACCATTTTATCCATAAAAAAGAAATTAGACCTAGCATCTACAATTACGGAATAGTTACCTGGAGCATTAAAAGTGGCCCAAATAAACCTAAAAGAGCTACCATCGTTTGTATTGGTAACAAATCCCCATACTTCATCAGGATCAGAGTTTATAGGATGTCTATTCATAAAGGCTTTGAAATAGCCATTAGTGCTAGAACCTGCTGGACAATCTCTATCTGGGTTAGTTTCACAACTAGGCCTTGGCTCTAACTGAAGAGTAGCAGTTGAATTGTTTGTATTGGTAGCATAAAAGTCATCAGCTACTATACGAAGCCACGCATCATTATGTTCTCCTCCTGAAGTACCTGTACCTATTCGTCCGCGCCATGCAAGTCTGTAGGTGCCGGGATTATTTATTTTGATGTTATAAGTAATTGGAGCTCCTGATAAAGCATTAAAAGACTGTGCTCCATCCCAATAAATATAATTTATGGTCGATCCAGATAAATTAGGATCAGCTTCACTACCAGTTTGCCAATTTGATCCAGAAGGTAAGATACCAGATTCCATCTCTATTGTTAACAGGCCGTTCTGTTCTTCAAAAGGCAAAATACCATCGCAAGTTGCGGTTTGAGAAAACGTTTGATTGGATACTATTGAAAGTAGAAACAGAAGCACAATTTGTAATATACTTTTTTTCATAATTTTATGATATTAGAACGAATTATCCCCTGAATTATTTAACTTTAAGTGTCACTTTCTGTAAATCCTTATCTAGAGACGACGTACCTACTGAAATTGTGAATGTTCCAGGTTCTACAACTTTTTTCATGTCTTGATTTAAAACATTGAGTTCATCAAATCCTAAATTGAATGTAACAGTTTTTGTTTCTCCAGGTTTTAAAGTAACACGCTCAAAACCCTTCAGCATTTTTAAATACCGACCAACAGACGCATAATCATCTCGCACGTACATTTGCACCACTTCATCCCCTTCTCTTTGCCCAGTATTTGTAACTTCTACAGAAACTGTAGTTGAACCATCAGCATTGATTGTTACATTTTCAAGTTTTGGTCTACTATGTTTAAAGGTTGTATAACTTAAACCATATCCAAAAGGAAATAAAGGTGATTTATCTGCATCTTTGTATAACCCTTTACCCGAACCTATAAAATCTGGTCGTTCTAAATACGTTACTGGCAACTGACCAACATCGCGAGGAAAAGACACCGTAAGTTTACCACCTGGATTGGTATCTCCAAAAATAGCATCTGCAATAGCATCACCAGAACGCATACCTAAATACCAAGTTTCTAGGATCGATGGAATATTTTCTGCGATGTAGTTAATTGTTAAGGGACGACCATTAATTAAAACCACAATTACCGGTTTTCCTGTTTTATGAATAGCTTCAACTAGTTCATTTTGAACGCCATATAAATCTAAATTTGAACGGTCCGCGCCTTCTCCAACTGTCTTACGAGAACCACCAACAACCAGTACAACAGCATCGGATTTTTTTGCAGCAGCAATAGCTTCTGAAAAGCCTTCTTTAGAATTACTCATCAGATTACAACCTTTTGCATAATTTATTTTCACTTTCCCTTCGGTCTTACTGGCTAGCCCTGCTAAAACAGATGTATAATATGGTGGTAATCCTGAATAACCACCTAACAAAGAATAGGTTCCTTTTGTTGGTTGCTCTTCATGTGCGTTAGGACCTATGACCGCTAGTGATTTTATAGTATTGATATCTAACGGCAACAAATTATTTTCATTTTTCAATAATATCATGGCTTTCTTTGCCATTTCATAAGAAAACTCTTGGTGTTCTTCTGTACTCGTATATATAGTTTCCGTGTCTATCTCTTTTGGTTCTGCATCAAATAAACCCAATTTATATTTTGAGGTTAGAATACGAGATGTTGCTTTATCAATATACTTTAGCAAGTCTGGATTCTGAGTAACGGTATCCTTCAACACTTTGGAATTATAGGCAGCCAACTTCTCATTTTTTCCGATTACTAAATCCATGTCAACACCGGCTTTCAGCCCTAAAATAGCTGACTCAGTTCTGGTTTCGGCAATAAAATGCATGGTTCCTAATCGAGCGACATCATTATTATCAGAAATAATAAAACCATCAAAGCCTAGTTCATCTCGCAAAATATCTTTTAGTAACCAGGTGTTCATATGGTTAGGAACTCCATTATAATCTTGATGACCTGGCATCACAGAACCTACCTTCGCTTCCTTTATAGCAGCTTCAAAAGGTGGTAGATAGACCTCTCGTAAACGACGCTCGGACATATCACTAAAACCACCATTGATACCGCGTCTATTTTCTGGATAGCCAATAAAATGTTTAGCAGTTGCAATAACATGATTCTCATCAAATCGTTCATCTCCAGTACCTTGTAAACCCTCGATAAATGCAACACCCATTCTAGATACCAAATAAGGATCTTCACCATAAGATTCTTCAACACGACCATATCTTGGATCACCAGAAATCACATCTAAATTAGGAGAATAACAATGTGTAACACCTAATGCACGTGCTTCTATTGCGGTTTGAGAAGCCATTTTTCTGACTAACTCAGGTTCCCAAGTAGAGCCAGCAGCAATAGCTTGTGGATATACCGTTGTATTACCATAATAATCGAGCACAAGCCACATACCGTGTAATGCCTCTGCATATTTCATATACGGAATACCTAAGCGATCATTAGCAGGAGCATCTTGGGTCATTTCGGCTATCTTTTCGTCCAAGGTCATTTCACTAATAAGGCTTTCTACTTTTTTAGCGATTTCCTTATCTTCGTCACTTGATGCTTGCTGATTACTCGACTCTGATTTACAGCCGTAAAATATGATTACAACGCATATGGCTAGCAATAATTTCTTCATTTTATCTTATTAGTTTGTTAGTCAAAATTTCGTATTCCTGGTACAATTTTAATATTTAAAAACGCTTGATCTTTTGGCCATTTTAAAATCACCAATTTTTGCGTATTTGTATCCCAAATATAATTAGAGGGATCAAAACCATTGGGTGATTTATAAGTTTCTAATCCTACATTTTTTAGTGGATTATAAAACATCACCACATCTGAATCTATCAGTATTGAAAACCCATCAGGATAATGGCGGTTAGCACCAATGAATACTTTTGATGCACCTTTATCGTTATCTGTTTTTATATTTATGTCGAGCGTTCTTGTGGCATGATTAAATAAAAAAGATTGTATATCTCCTGCAATAGCTTGCGGAAATGGTCTTGATATCACATCAGTGATGTATTTACGTTCCACAGTACCAGCATCTGTACTATCACTAAAAATAGACCAAGTAGATGGTCCACCTGAAAGAAAATGCTGCATGGTTCTGTTCCCTAAAAACCAAGCTTTAATTGAGCCGACTCCCATACGATCAAAAACCTCAGCGGTTCTTATATAGAGTTCTCTATATTTTAACTGACCCAACTTGCCATCAATCAACGTATCGGTAGTTGCAAATGTTGGAAAACCCCATTCTCCAATAAGAATTGGTGCTTTTAACATGTCTGATTCTTTATCGAACCGATCCATGTTTCGCTTTATAAAATCGATATCGTTTTGATAAATGTGCGGTGCAAAAATGATGTTCTTTCTGTTGATTGGTGTTGTAATTTCTGAATATTGATTTTTATCTACCTTCTCACCTTTATTCATAAAGATGGATTGAAACAAAATCATTTTATTGGCATTAATTTTTTGACTTTCGTCAATAATGTTTTGATACAAAGGAATGAGATACTTTCGTGTTAAATCTTCATAAGAAATATCCATGGTTAATTTTCTGGGTTCGTTAACCACATCGTAACCAAAAACGGCATCATTATCTGAAAATCGATTCCAAATTACTTTCCATGCATCTGTATAAGTGTTGTATTCTCCTTTTTTATTGAGCCAAAATTCTTCCCATACAAATTTATCGACACCATAAACCGTCATTTTAAAGACCGTTTTAATACCATGATTTTTGCCAAGAGCAACAAGCGTATCTAATTTTTTAAGATAATCTGGTTCTAGTTGACCTCCAGGAAAGGCACTTAGCTTGCCTAATTCTAAACGGATCACTTGAGTATTGGCGCCCATTCCTACCATTCTGGCATAGTCATCACTGTTAAAAAACACCTCTCCTTTATGGTCGTTTGTATTAACTACAAATCCTCTTGGGATAATATGACGTCCTGCATCGTCTCTTAGACCATGTTTTATCTGAGAAAAAGACATTAAAGACATGAAAAGTAATACCATAAAACCAACTTGATACTTCATAGCGCTATTTTTGCAATCTTAGGCAAGATAAATTTTATAATTTTTTTTTATACCCTGTACTATACTGCACTTTCTACAATACCGTAAAATACCTTTTAAAATACTATAACACTAAACATATTATGAGTAAAATTTAACGCTAAAAACATGGTAGAATAAGACCTCTTAGTAGCGAGATATCATTTTTTCATGACAGATTAGACGCATTTTAATACTGCTTTAATTTTATATTCCTGTATTCAACCTTCATAGGTGGACCAACATGAACCTGTACACCAATATAACCTTTAGAAGACCTATTGATTTCATCCAAATCAGTTACCTCACTAAATAGCACACCATTTATATAATGTTGCATTTTATTATCCTTTATTTTGAGGTGAATAGTGTTCCAATCGTTAGACTTGATGTTTGATTTTAGCTGTGATTTCAATTTGGTTTCTGTAATCGTTCTTGTTTGCCAGCAGTTTTTCTTTACATTTTTACCTAAGTTGGTTTTGGGTATACTATCTGGCATCTGCGGAATGGTTACTATTTCACCATAATAAGCTAATGTCGTTCGTTTTTTCTCTTCGTAATTCTGACCTGTATATCTATTTTTACCATCAATATCGCATTGATAACCTCTTAAAGCAAATGGTACATTGTCAATAACTTCACTTCTATAATTAATACCACTATTTCCTGAATTGGTTATTCTATACTCTAGTTTTAGTTCAAAGTTTTCAGGTTGTTCTTTTTCATAAATGATGAAAGAATTACGTTTTAAAATTGTTTCTGGTGTGACCTCTCCTATTAAAATACCATTTTCAACACGCCAATATTTGGGATCTCCGATCCAGCCTTCTAAATCTTTACCATTAAATATGGACTGAAATGTGTTCTCTTTGTCTATAACCTTATTTTCATTTTTGCATGATGAAAAACAAAACACAAGGCTGTATAAAACTATTACAACTCCTAAACTATACTTTTTCATATGGACGTTTTTGAATATTCAATCTGATATGTCCCTGAACCAAAAATCAAAGCATTTTCTATAATTTCTAGTTCATGCTTCTTTTTAAAATCTTCAAGGGATTTACCGTTTATTTCTAGACTTTCAAGTTCTGAAGACGCTACTATAACCTTAGCCTTCGTATTGAATGGTACATCAAGGTTCATACTTAAAAGACCATTACTAGATTTCCATTCATTTTTTATAGCACCATAAGGTGTCGGAACCGATACTGTTGTGCTACTTATTTCACTTGGAAACTCTGGATTAACCACAAACATTTTATATCCGGGATTTGATTCTGAAGACTTTATGCCTCCTAAAGATTCATAAAAATATGCTGCAAAGCCACTATGCATGGGGTGGTTCAACGAATTGGTCGGCCCCTCCATTTTCTCCCATTCAAATTGACGCTCTGGCCATGTGGTGAATCCTGAGTTCATGACATACGTCTGACTCGGAAAATCTGGCGTTGTTAATATTTGATATGCTAAATCTGCTTTTCCGTATTTGGATAAAACCGTGTAGATATATCGATTCCCATGGATTCCTGTAGAATGATGTCCGCCTTTAACCTCAACGATATCATGAGCTAAGCCATTTACTACAGTCTCTATTTTATCCTCTGGCACCATATTAAATTGTAAGGCTTGCACAGTGGCTGTCTGACTTTGATACCATTGGTGATTTGTATTAGGAATATTAACTAAAAATTCATTATTGAAAGCCTTTTTCAAAGCTTCTTTTTCTTGTTTCATTTGTGATTCATATGCGGTATCATTATTCATTTTGGCAAAACGTTCCATGATTCCTAAAACGTCATAAAAATACGCATTGGCAGAAATAATCGGGTCGCACTCCATAGCATCGGGATTACTTCTTCGGTCCCAAAGTGGTGGACACCAATCTCCCATTCCATCTTGCATAATGCCGTTTTCGCCTTTAAAATTTAAGTAGAAATCCGTCAAGTTTTTCATGTCTTCATAATACTCTTTTACAATAGTATCGTCTCCATAGTGTAAATAATTATACCAAGGCAAATACATGGTAGCCACGCCCCAATCTATTTTTGCATAGGTTGACGTACGTTTTCCAGGTGCAATCATTGTAGGCACTTGAAACTTAATTTCTGGATTATTATGCCCTTTGGTTGGTCGCATTTGGGTGCGGATATCTTCCATGTATTTTTTGTAGAAATCGTACATGTCGTAATTATATAAAGCATATTCACAAAAGGCATGCGCATCGCCTAACCAACCACATTTTTCACGATGTGGACAATCTTCTGGTATACCGTGAAGATTATCTACAATAGTCCATTTACTAATGCTGTGCATTTTATTTAGTAAGTCATCAGAACATGTAAAGCTTCCTGTTTCTTGGATATCGGTTGCTACTAAAACCGCTTTTATCATATTGGTATCTGGCTTACTGGAAATACCTTTGATTTTTGCATATCTGAATCCGTGGTAACTGAATTTTGGCTCCCAAGATTCTGAGCCATCACCTTTACAGATGTATTTATAAATCTGCGGCATACCATTAGCACCACCACCTGTAGAACCTTGAAAAATATCTTTGCCGTTTGTTAGAAGTGCTTCTGTGGTTATGATTTCGATTAACTGACCTTTCTTTTCCTTTACATTGATTTTAACCCAACCAGCAATGTTTTGTCCAAAATCTACTATCCATTCACCATCTTCGCCCTTGAACACTTTTTGTGGTTCTAGCACTTTCAATTTTTTGATAGGCGGAATTTGATTTGCACTTATTTTTTTAAGTTTTGGTGCTGTTACTTTGGCGTTTCCCCAAGAGGTGTCATCATAATCAACCGAAGTCCAATTACCTAATTCGAAATTAGCATCGTAGGTATCGCCTCCATAAATATTATTGAATACAATTGGTCCTGTGGCTTCTTTCCAAGTCTCATCTGTGTAGAAATCAGCTTCCGTTCCATCATCATATGTTAACTTAACTAATAGTTTGACTGTAGGTGGTCCATAAGCTAAATCTTTGTCTGATTCTGGATCACGTTTCCAAGAAATATTTTGTCCGTAAAACCCATTACCTAAAATAATTCCGAATGCGTTTTTTCCAGATTTTAACGCTTCAGTAATATCATAATTGACATAATACGCTTGTTTGTCGTAATTAGATGGTGCTGGGTCTAATACATGGTCGCCTATTTTTTCACCATTAATATACAACTCATAGTAGCCCAATCCGCAAATGTAAGCCTGAGCGTTTTTAATAGTTTTAGTAACATTTATCTCGTTTCTAAAATAGCTCGCTGCAAAACCATCAACGGACTGCGGTTCTTTCATCCTGCCCGTTTTGTAATCCCTAAAGCGATGCGGTGAAGTTCTGGTATCTTTGTTTAAGGTTATCCATTTGGATTTGCCCCAATTAGCTTCGTCAATCAATCCCATTTCAAATTCCTGGGTTTTGGACCAACTTGATTCGGAATTTGCTTCATCCCAAATTTTAACTTTCCAATAATAGGTTGTCATGGCTTCTAAAGGCTTACCATTGTATTTTACAAATGAAGATTGGTCGCTGCCTACTTTTTCTGAATTCCATATATCGGCAGTACTTTTACTTAATTTATCTTCTGATGATGCAACGAGAATGTGATAGGACGATTGCGATTTATTATAACCATTGGCATCTACTATCCATGAAAATAGCGGTTGTTTACTTTCAATTGTTGATGGATTTTCTTTTGAGTTGACTAACAGTTCTTCAAATGCTAGATTATTACTTTGTCCATTATTACCGCATGAAAAACAAAAAATTAGCGCTAATGAAAAGAAGATGTTTTGTTTTATCATTCTAGGAATTGTTTTTAAATAGTTCAATGCTTGAAAATTAAAATAATCTTCAAGCTTCTTTATCCTGTACTCTCATGTAAAAAGTAGTCTTACTTTAAATCGAATTCCCAATACCTACAAGTATTACAGATAAAATAATAACAACAATACCTGCTGTAATCGTAGCTTTCGTTTTTTTGGCGACACCATGCCATTCCTTTCTATAAATTCCCCAAAGATTGGCTGTTAAAATTATAGTTGACATGTGAAGAATCCAAGAGCTAGCGCCATTTCCTAATTTACTTTCTCCCATGCCATAGAAAAAGAATTGTAAAAACCAGATGGTGCCTGCTAAAGCTGAAAACAATAGGTTCGTTCTGATTGGTGTGGTTTTATTCGTAAAATCATTATAGGATTTGTTCTTAATACTCAATATGGTTGTCCAAATTAAATTGGTCGCTAATCCTCCCCAAAGTATAACTACAAAAGTGACATTGTTTGCAAACAAACTATCGTATCCATAGTCAATAGCTGCATCTGCTAAAGGCTTTCCTGCTTCTATACCAAAGCTAAAAAATGAACTTAAAATTCCTGAAAGAATAGCAACGATTAATCCTTTTACCAGATTAAACTCTGAAACACTTTTTTTCTTTTCTTCGTCCGAGAGCTCTTTTTCTTTTAACATGCCTGCTTTTCCACAAATAGCAATGCCGAATAAACAAATTAAAACACCAAGTAGTACGATTTGACCTCCTGAAGAACCTAACATATCCGTAAATGACACTTTACCGACTTCGGGTTTAAAATTGTAGTATATGGATGGTACAATTGCTCCAAAAGCGGCACAAAATCCGAGTACCACTGAGTTACCCAAAGACATCCCTAAATAACGTACACCTAAACCGTAAGATAAGCCTCCAACTCCCCAAAGTAATCCCATTAAAAAGGTAAACCCTAAAATAGTGTTTGAGCTTTCCATGATGATATCCATAAACCCAGGAACGGTTAAATAAGCCGCTATTGGTGGCACAATGAGCCAAGACATGACGCCGCCAACCATCCAGTAGGTTTCCCAAGCCCAACCTTTGACTTTATTATAAGGCATGTAAAAACTTCCTGCGGCAACGCCGCCTAACGAATGGAATAATACCCCTAAAATTGCTTGCATTTTTTTTAGTTGTTAGTTATTAATTCTTTGTCGCTTAACAAATACGAACGACTCGTAAATTTAAAAGGCTTCCTAATTTATCAATTTTATTAGCAATATGTCCAACACCAATAGCACAGTGATGCGATGGTCCTTGCTTAGACCATTCGTTTATAAATGCTTTAGCACCTATTGAGAATCGATAACGACTATTGGTATTTCCTATTTGCAGAATTGGTCCTTCAACAGATTCGCCTTCAGCTACTAATAAAAACACATCTTCTTTACCTTCTACAACAGATAATAAAGTTACAGGTCCGTGTTTTACCGTCATTTGAATAGACAAACCTTTCCCTGGTTTTCCATGATATACAGGCAATGGCACTAGTTGTACATTTCCTTCGGCAATGGCAAAATGCGCAGGGCCATCATGCCCTAACATCACGATATCATCATTAAAATCCATCGCATAAAATTCAGAAAAAGAACCTCCTACTCCAAAAGCGTCCATAATCTTCATGGCTTGTGCGTTCTTGACTTCATATTCTCCTGCTACTGGCACATTTTTTCCTGTTAACAATGTGTTTCCGGCAATCACAGAAGTTACAATATTTTCATATTCGTTAGCCGTTTCACCTTCATAATAATAGGCTAAAGATCCTAAATCGTGATTTGCTACTAATTTATCTAAGGCAATTGATGTTTTTGCAGCACGCATCAATTCTTCTTCTTCACAAGTATCAACAACCTCAAATACGTTTTTAAATTCTATTATTTTTTCCTCTATCTCAGGTGCTGTAACTGCATCTCGATACTTTTTTAATTCACACATTTCAACAATTTCTATGTGTGTACCAAAAGCCACAGCTTGTTTGGTTAAATCAGAATACACATCTAACATACCACCATAATAATGTCCTAAAACACCGAGCCTGTTATTTTGTATTACTGAAGCTACACGAGCTGCATCTATCCAATCTTCTATTTCTGTCCAAACTTGTGGCTCATCTAAATAGCCTGTTACAAATTCATAATCTATTCCTGAACGATTAAAAACATTTGCTAATTCGGGTACAGAACAGGCTTGACAATGCGCCAACCATTCACCTGTCATTTTTCCTCTATCACCTAATGCATTAAAGCTTTCGTAATCTATAGCGGCGACTGGTTGTATGTTTAATATGATTATTGGGCATTTTACTTTTTGAACGACGGGTAAAACTGTTGACGATAAAGCATAGGTTGAAACATATAGAAAAAGAATATCGACATCTTCTGTTTTTAATACTTGTGCCTTTTCTCTAGCTACAATTGGCGAATCAACTAAACCAACATTTACAACCTCAACACCAAAACTTTCCATCTTATCTGCAATTTGGCTTTGATAACCTTGTAAACGTTCTAGCAAGCCTTCAAATTGAGGCCAATAGGTGTCTAATCCTATTCCAAATAATCCGACTTTTATCATTATTTTATTTATTTTTACTTTAGATTTAACCTAGTTCTTAACTTCACTTTTAACTCTTTAACTAATTCTGGGCATTCTTCAGCTATATTCTTAGTTTCCTTTTCTCTTGTTGTGTGATTATATAATTCTACAAATCCATCCTGATGTAATGTCATTCTATGCGTTGAAGTTCTGATGGTTGAAGCATTATTTTTATAGGATATGGCATAGTGACCTGTAGCATTCGGGTCTACTAATATTTCTATTAGAGACGTACCATCAGCATACTCAGGGATTTCAATTTCTGCTAAATCACATAACGTTGGAAAAATATCGACTGTTTCTACAATAGCATCTGTATTCGCCCCTTCATGTTTCATTCCTGGGTAATGAATTATTAAAGGTGCATGCAACGATTCCTCAAACAAACTATGTTTACCCCAAATCGCATGTTCTCCTAGATGCCAACCATGGTCTCCCCAAAGTACAACAATAGTGTTTTTATCTGCTCCTGTTTTTTTTAATGCTGCGAGAATTTTGCCTACTTGGGCATCTGCATAACTGACACACGCAGCATAATGACGACGAACCTCATTCGCAAAATCAACATCTTTATTAGGGTTTTTACCCCAACGGTTGTATTTCATAAATTCACCAGATCCATGCCATGTTGTTCTTCCTTTCGGTTTTTGAGAGTGTTTTATTTGGGGAAGATCAACACCATCATACCTATCATAATATGTTTTTGGCGCACCAAAAGGCAGGTGTGGTTTAATAATTCCAACAGCAAGAAAAAACGGTTTTTCTTTATTACTGGCAAGTGCTCCTAGTTGTTTGACAGCTTCATCTGTAATTGCTCCATCTGGATAAATGTTGTCGTCTCCTTCTACTGTCTGAAAAACAGCCATATCACCTGATTTTACTCGGATCTCACCATTAGCTAATCCATGCATCATTCCTCGTGGGTGTTCCCATTCCGCAACTGGCATCAAATGCTTATCCCAGGCATTGGGCATCTCTACTTTTGCGCTATCATTCCAATTTTTTCCACCTCTACCTCCAGGGTGATGAGATACTTTTCCAACCGAAACCGTTGTATAGCCATATGTTTTAAACCACTCTGGGATACTTTTATCTACTTTTAGAGTGCCTTGCTTTATTATATTTGCTCTACTAAAAAGTGCATTGTTTCCAGCTGGCCCATACTGCCCTGTTAATAAAGTATATCGAGATGGTCCACAACTTGGTGAGTTTACAAAATGTTTTTGGAATTTAATTCCTTTTTCCGCTAAAGCATCAATATTAGGTGAGCTAATATACTCTGCTCCAAAACTCTTTAACTCTGGACGAAGGTCATCTACACAAATAAGCAGCACATTTGGCTTTTGAACAATTTGTTGTTTTTGACAATTCGTCAACAGGAAAAAAAATAACATTACAAAAAAAATAAGATCTATTTTTTTAACTATCATTATTATGTTTTTTATCGTTTTCAACAGTCTTTTTAAAATTTATATTTATGTTAAACTTCTATATATAATTCACTTACTTTTTTCAAACGATCTGTATCTAATTCTAGACCAAAACCTGGTGCTGATTTAAATGAGTAATATCCATTAGATTCCTTTTTTGTAGCTGAGCTTTGCAAACATTCTAAATAGATTTTAGAATCTTCTTTTTTCTCAATCGCTTCTACCCAAGTAGCTCCAACTCCAATAGCTATTTGTTGCCACGCAGAACAAGCTGGACCAACCAAACTATCATCACCTATCATTACTTTGGCTCCTATATGTTGTACTTTGTGTGCTAATTTTGCTGTGTGGGTTAAACTTCCCATCGTAGATGGATGCAAATTAAAAATATGTCCCATTCCTTTTTGCATCGTTTTAATTCCTTTCCAAGCTGGACGCATGGGTGCATCTGGAATTAAAGTTAAATCGCCAACCATGGTTTGTAATTGAACCCATTCAATTGGTTTTAAATTAGCTGGATCCTCTATCGCATTTAAACCATTGGCTTTAAAACGGTTTAATATGGATTGTAATTCATCTAGCGATTGCCATTTTTTATAGCCTTTATTCACATCTGATATCACCACAGCTTCATGTCCTAAAACGTTTCTAATCGTTTTAAGTAAATTCATATCCATGTTTTCATCACCATACATTTTAAATTTTAGATGATTCCCTAAATTCTGTTCGATGCTTTTCTCTGCTTCTAATCTTACTTTCTTCTCGTCCTTATCTAGGATACAATACAATCCTGGGACTGGTTTAGTGCCGTTTAAACCCAATAATTCTATAGCAGATTTATTTTGAAGTCGTCCTGAAAGATCTAAAAGTCCCATGTCTAAAGACTCTAACATTTTTAGAGAACGTTTTGTGCCTAATACTTGTTCTGATGCTAATAATTTTTGGGCTTCGCCAATAGTCAATCCCTTAAATTGCTTTAAATAATCAACCCAAGCCGTTGGTTTAAAGTCAGGATTATTTTTGGATGCTGGTGTTTCTGTCCAACCATAAAAATCTCCTGAAGAAATCTTAATAAATAAATGCTGACGATTATGCCAAGTTCCCCAAGAAAAATAGCGTGGGATATTAATATCGTATCTAAACAATTCGATTTTTGTGATCTTTTCGTTTAGATATTCTCTTCCGTTTTGGTTGACGCAAGACGATAACAAAGGAAATGTGACACCCAGAATACCAAGTGCAGACATACTTTTTATAAAATCGCGTCTATTTGTTTTCATAACTATTTTAGAGGTGGAAAATTTTCAGTTCTTTAATTGATGGTGCTCGTTTTGCATCCATAATAAAAACTCTAAATTTTGAAGTTACAATCGCATTAAATTGATGGGTTTTATTGCTACCACAAGTGGTTCCTTTTTCAATAGTTTTCCATGCTCCGTTTTCCCAATATTGAAGTTCGTACGACGAAATGTTATTTTCATATTCATTGATAACAACTTGATTGAATGTTTGTGATTTTATCCATTCTACTTCTACATATTGGTTTTCAGTTTCCGTAGCTAACCAACGTGTTTCAATATCTTCATCATTTACTCTAAAGGCCTCGAAAACGGGCAGTTTTTCCGTTTGAATAAACATAGACGACGCATTTATTCGTCCTAATTTCGCAAGATTATTTACATCATTCAAAGGTTCTGGAAATTGGGTTTTAGGCAATTCATTTACTTTAAAATCATAAATTCCAGATTCAATATTAAAAATTACATAATTACCGACCGCTTTGTTTATTTCTGTTCCTACATAGGCAATATCTTCAGCTTTCTCAGCCAAACCACCGCTTTCATATATATCCTCTTTACTTGTGGCTGGTAGATATACTTTTGCGGTTGTATTTGCAGGAATTTCAATATGAAATGTTGCGCCTTTGTCTTCCTTTTTCCAGTTAACAACCACGTTTCCATACATGGATTCATATTCGGTATTTGCAAACGTTAAATCGCCAACAGGTGAAGGTTTAATAATCATATGTTGCATACCTAATTGCTCTGGATTTGGACGAATGCCTCCAAAACCCTTAATAAAATAGCCGCCAATGCCTGTGTAACAGGTGTGTATTTGACTATTACCTACGGCTGACCAACGTTCTGGCCATACGGTTTTTCCTTGCTCTAAAAAATAACCATAACTAGGATGATGCTTATCTCTCAACAACTCATAAATTAAATCCATACGTTCACCAGATTCTGTAAAATAGCGTGTATATAAGGCTTGCCCAGAACTTCCTGTATCGTAATACGGGAATTTATACAACACATTATCCACTAAATTCGCTTCTACTTTTTCTTTTTCAGATTTAGGTGTTACACCAGAGACCAGAGCAAAAGCTTGATCTACCTGATACCCTTTTATGTATTTACCCGTTTCAGGATTATACGATAATTGATGTGTCGCTTCTCGTTGTACTTTTAATCGGTCGTTAAATGTTTTTACATCTTCGGTTTTACCTAAGATTTCTGCAATATGCATGGCATTATCGAGCATAAACGCATACAAGCAGTTGTTAAAATGTACGGCTTCTGGTGAGTTACTGCTTGTCCAGAAATTTCCTCGCGGTGTGCACCAATCGCCTAATCCTGGAAATTCTCTTAAGCCTTGTGTTCCTGCTTTGATGGCACCTCCTGTTTCGTGATTTGAATTTTCAAACAACCATGTCATCCATTTTTGCATGGATTCATAATTATCCTCCAGTACTTTCTTGTCTCCTAACATGCGGTAGGTTTCCCAAACCGTTAATGGATTATTAGCTTTCCACATCAAAAACGGACGGTCTTCTTCATTTATTACAGCCCGCGTTCTACCATCAGGAAATTGAGCATCTCTGGTATATTGTAAATATTGATCCATATAGGCACCACTTTCAAAATTTGGTAAGGCGTCCCCATACATGGCAGCTACTGTAACCTCACCCCAACCACGACGCTCGCGATGCGGACAATCTACTAAAATACCATCCATCGTATTAGCTAAATAAGTGTTTAAATTGACTTGATAAATTTGATTGAGCTGTTTGCTCGACGATTCAAATTTGCTAATTTGTTTGCGGTCATTGGTAACCACATAGCCTTTTACGTCGTAAATCCTTAGTTCAGTTTTTAAACCATAAACGGTTATCCACCTGCCACCTGCGACATTAAAACGGTTAGTGAATTTACCTTTTCCAGATTTTCCAAAAATATATTTGCTCTTTTGATTCCAGTTCATTGCTACGTCTTTTTGATCGCTTATTTCAAAAAGAACAGAATCACCTTCAACACCGTTTTTTAGGTTTATCTCAAAAAATCCGGTATAATTCCTACCCATATCTACGTAATACGTCCCATCCTTGTTTATTCTAACAGCAATAGGTTTTATTTCTTCAAATTTAACTTGAGGCTCTACCATTTGCGCACTTAACTTAGCCGTTATAGGTTTGTATAACGCACGTACTTCTCTATTTTTTCTACTATTAAGAGCAAAACTGATGTTGTTACCTTCAGGAATTTTAGCGTTTAACTCCACGTGATTGTAAACACTTGCATTCATCCAACTGCTATCATCATATGCTGCTATATTCCAATCGTCTTCTCTGTTTCTATCGTCGATGGTTTCACCACCAAAACGAAGAATATCCCAATCGCCATAATATTCAGTATGGCTTTTTTTAGTTTTCCAAGTGGTGTCAGATTTGAGCGTGATTTGTTCGCCACCTGCTACAATTTCGGCTTGTGCTTTAAATACAAAAGGAATATTTCTGTATTCGCTAATACGTCTCCAGCGAGACCATCCTGCAGCATGCCAAATAGCTATGACATTATCGCCTTTTTTAAGTTTATCTGAAATATCATAGGTTAAATAGGCTATCCTTTTTTTCATGTATGTTGATACAGGATTCATCACATTATCGGTGATTTTTTCTCCATTCACATACAATTCGTGATAGCCAAATGAACCAACAAACACAAATGCTGATTCAGCATCATCTGAAAGTATTATGTTTTTTCTATACCAATTGTGGTCGGTTTTTTTCTGATCGGATTTTAGAATCCACTCGCCTTTCCAATCGAATTTTTTCAATAAGCCCATTGAGAATTTTCCGTAATCACTCCAGTTTGAAGCGACACCATCTTTATCCCAAATTTTTACTTTCCAGAAATACTGTTTTGCCGATTCTAGTTCTGTGCCTTGATAGACGTTATTTACAGATTGATTGATTCCACTTTACCTGAATCCCAAACATCGCCTGTATTATCATTTAATTTATCTAAACTACTAGCCACTAAAACTTGATAAGCCGTTTGTTTTTGTCCTCTGGTTTGAATGTCTTCTGATAGTTTCCAACTTAATCTTGGTGCTGGATTATCAATCCCTAAAGGATTTATGCGGTATTCGCATTTAAGTTCTGTAAGTGAGACTTCTGATGGTGAATCACAACCAGTTATGAATATTACCAAGAAAAACAATAGTAATTTAAAAAATTTCATCTTTATGTATTGATGTAATGAATTATTATTTTAAAGCCTAAAAATATACCGTTTTTTATAATGTTTGCTGCATGTTTTACCCACCAAAGTTAGCAAACAAATCACGAGTTCAAAGTCCGCGAGGACTAACGTAAATTAGCTAAAACAAGTAATCAATTTTACGCACTAGTATATGTTGTTATTTTAAAATAGGGTATATCCAAATATTATTGATAATGATTTAGAATCAACAAACGATGACCCTGAATCAACACTTATTTGTCTAGGTGTTTGTTGCCTTATCTCTAAGCTGTATTTATCATTAAACTTATAACCTAAACCAAAAGCAAGATATATTGTTGTTAGGTTAGTTGCTTCATTTATTCTTAAATCATAAATAAAAGAGGCATTTATAAAAATTTTAGACTTGTCATTTAAAAAGAAGTAATGCCTTACGCCTGCATTGCATTCAAGAGTACTATACTCAATTTCATCTTGTAAACCTCCATTAGTCTGGTTTTCAATCGTAAAACTTGTATAAATTGGCTCAATAATAAATGACCATTTATTGTTATTAAAAGGAAGAATAAATTCTGCTTCTATTCCAAAAGCAAAATCTAGTGACTTCTTAAACGTAGCATTACTAAAACTAGATTCAAATGAAGACATATTTAATCGAGGTCTTATAGTTAAATTAAATAAATCTTTTTTTTCCTTTTCTTCAAAGTTGATAGATTTTTGATTATTACAGTTGTTATACGCTACAAAAAAATTAACCAAATCTGATTTTCTGTACTCTAATTTTTCTATTCTGTTTATTTTAATGTCAGCGCATTTTAAATCCTTCCATAGCTGATTTCTGAATCTATTATTTGTGCCAACATTATATTCAGGAGTCATATAACGTTTAAACACTAATTGCTCAATATTAGATTTTTCGATGCTGTAAAAATACCTTATTAAACGATTGTCAACGTAACTGTACAAAGTAGATTTTCCTTCGACTAATACTTTTAAAAAAAGTTCTTCTTCTAGAAATGTAGGTCTTCTTTCATTATCTAATTCATTAACGTCGTTACTAGACCTATCCATTTTTACGATGCTTCTCACATATTTTAAAGTGTTATCAATTCCAAATTCTTTAACTGATTTTATTGTTTTTTCATTTAATTCGCTGCTTTCTGAAAGTTTATATTTGAATTCAGTTGGATTTTTTTCCCAATCAAGATTTTTAATTAAACAATTAATTTTTTGATTATTGTTATCAATGAAATATCCATTTTCAAAAGAAATTTGAGAATAGCAATTAAAAGTAAAAATTGTGGTAAAAAAAATTAGTAGTTTTATTTTCATCATTATTTTAATACTATTTAAGCTTTAATAATACATAACCAGTAAACAAGCAACTTAGCTGACTGCAATAGAAATCTCTAAATCTTGCTTTTTCTCAGTATCAAAAAACGCCTCAATAGGAATGGCCTCAACACCTGGCACCATATTAAAGGTTCTATTGCCTTCCATATCCTTTATTTTTAAAGGCACATTTGCTTTTATCGTCACTAAACCTTCTGGTTTTTGAATTGTGATTTCTGTATCAGAAACATGAGTAACGACTTCGTTATTTGGCGAAACAATCGGTAACACAAAAGCAGTTTGTGCTGTAACGTCTTGTTTTGTATTTACTTTAATTTCTGTTTTATCTTCTGAACATTTGTAAGTGATATCAAAAGCAGATGCTGTTCCTTCCAATTCTTGTCTATCCCCATTTTTTAGTTTTACATCTGCTATAAATGAAATAGTATCATCTGCATCTTCTGAAACCACTGTTGCTGATAAATCGTATAAATTAGTGTACCAGACATCGTCTTTAAATACCTCAATTCGTGGTGTTAAACAGATATCTTTATTAGGTTGTGGCTGTTGATTGTTTTTTTCAACCAAGGCATATTCTGCCATGCTTGCAGCACATAGCAATCCTACTTTATCATGATACAAGACGCCCAAAGCACCACCTGAAGCCTGACGAAAATCTTCTTTGTAATGATACTCTGCATCATAAGCACTTACGGTTCCTCTCCAATCACCTCTGGCAAATAAGAAGACATCTAAGTCTTTAAAATGTTTAATACCATCTGCTTTAGCTCGTGGCAAACTAATATTTGCATTTATTTCTGGTAAATGATCCCAATGATCTAATAATGCAGCCAACGGTTTTGCGTGTGTAAAAGTATGATGCACACAAGGTGGAATTCCTGCCTCAATAAAACCAGGGCCTCCGTGGATTAATCCATCTGCTGTACAGCGTTGTAATAATTCTGTGTTTTTTACAGCTGCTGTTCCAAAAGCAGGATTGATATGTGCCATCATGCCAAATGCTGGTTGGCTACCATCACATGTGCGACTTCCCCAATAACTCCATTTGTACATTCTGTTGCCCCAACTATTATCCCAAGCTCCATCTGGCAACATGAATTCTAAGTGGCTATTTAGAGATTTGGTTAAGATTTGTAATAGCTCTTCATCCTTTTCTTTAAGTGCATACATGACTAAACTATTTAAAGTTTCTTCTACGTTATACCCTAAATCAACACCATATAAACCTTTTTCGCTTAATCTACTGGAAGTTTTTTTACATTCACCGAACAACAAACCCTCATTAGGCGTAAAATATGATTTGATTTGAGACGCTAATGTTTTACTTTTTGCTTTAAAATCATCTCTTTCTAAGACGTTTCCTATTAAATTCAATCCATAAACAGCTGTTCCTGGATAATTAATATTGGTAAAGTCTATTGTAAAAGTGTCGTAAATATACTGACCTGCTTTATCCAGACGATTAGTCCAAGCTGTCCGAGTTGCTTCATCTAAAACATGACCATGATAATGCAAAGCCTCTGCAAGCGCTATTGCACCAAAAATGGTAATGCCTTTCCAAGATTTTGGATTAGTAATAACTGTCCAGGCTCCATTTTCTTGAGAGACATTATTCTCTGCCCAAGTCATTACCAGTTTAGCGCCTTCTACATACTTTTTATCGCCTGTTTTATCGGCCATGTATAAAAACGGATATACCGCATCCATACAGCGTCCGTGAATATGAGAACACGACGGACAACCTAAAGCGCCATGAACTTGTATATTTGAAGGATCATTAATCTGTACGTTTAACATCCCATCGCTCCAATCCTTTAATAATCCTGTGATTAAGTTTTTAAATTCTAAGGAATGTTCGGGATGGCTTTCACAAGATTGTAATAATCCTGTCATTGGAAGTGATAATCCTACTCCTGCAATAGTTGAAAGTCTAATAAAGTTGCGTCTTTTCATTATTAAGTGTTACGAGATGATATGGAAAAGTAATATTACTCCAAAGAAAAACTATCCTGTTTTGTCCTGTAGTTTTAAAAACAAAAGAGGCGGTCTAATGAGACAGCCTCTTTTAATTAATGATATGATATTTTTATTAGTTTATAATCAGTTTTGTCTGAACAGTTTTATTATCATCTCCTGTAGCAGTTACTATGTATAAACCAGAAGTTAAATTTCTATTATTTCTAACTTCAATTTTTCCGTTATTAGTTATTCCTTGATAAACTACCTTTCCTAACAAATTGTATATTTTAACCTCTGCATTAACATTGTTGTTTAATGCTATGGTAAAATTAGTATTTGCCGGGTTTGGATATACTTTTATAGAAGTCGCACTTAATTCATTATCCTCAATACCTAAAGATTCACTCGTAGGTATGGCCTCCCATACACTTCTCGTATCTGACTCATTAACAGGGATATGCGTTACGGTTCCATCCAATTCATGATACATATATCTGCCACTGGCACCAGATTCAAATCTGTAGGTATCATCAACATCGTTATAATGTATGGTCCACACTTTATCACCAGAACTAGTAGTTGTACCTGTGCTTAATACTACATAAGGACCTCCTGGACCTCCAGAACCTGGTGCACGCAATATGCCGTTAACTTCACTATCTATATTTACAAATGCACCTTGTTGCACAAAAGTCCAATGGGTGTTTAGCGGTTCACCTGAATCTGTCATGGTAACTGGCGTAGCGGATGCCTCAGCATCGGTTAAGAATTGACCAGTAGCTACATTTCTGAATCTAAAAACGTCATCACTAGTTGGTGGGCTTGTGTTATCAACAACTTCAACTTTTTCATAAGTTGTATTTGCCCATCTCATTTGTGCTCTACCACCTCTTACACGATAAGCACCATATCTTATACCTGATTCCGTACCTCTTTCTGGTTCTGGGATGTTCCAATTAAAGGCTTCTCCTCCAATTACGGCGTCACAATAATGTATTTTTAAATCCGGATTATTAGGATCTTCTCTAAAACCTACCTCTAACTCAAAGTCGACTTCTTCATTTTTATTGACTTGCTTTAGAAAAACAACTTCTCTCCCACTACCTTCACCTCCACGGAATAGAATACGTTCGGCATAAATATCGAAGGCCACTTGCTTGTCTGCATTGATTCCTGTGCCATAAACAGGATGTGCTCTATATAGACAGATCGCAGGATCATTAGAACCACCACCACCAGTGTGCTTTCCTTTAGCTTGTATTAAATAACTGCCATCTTGGCCAAAAGAACCACCATCTCCTACTTCAAGAATTCTTACAATTCCAGTGAATCTTGCATAACTTCCCACACCAGTTTCCCCAGATCTTGGTAAAGAACGCTCTATTCTGGGTTGTAACGAACTTCCATCCCAATGGTTTGACCCATCAGTAATATTATAAACACCCCAAGTTTTTCCATAAACATTACTTTCTGAGTAATCAGAATAGCAACTTCGGTCATCAGCAGTACCCACATTAACAGAATTTGGTATATCTACATTTCTGGTATTATCGTTTTGAAATTCACCTGAAGCCGGACAACTAAGGTCTGGATTTGTATCTTCATCTGGAGCAGTCTCTACAGGAGTTTCCACAAAAGGAACAAGTTCCCAATT
>Ga0213868_10000098_pt1 | contig 73062 bp, 51 predicted proteins | sample PICome_9_FD_160087 | JGI IMG/M metagenome (GOLD analysis project Ga0213868, IMG submission 160087) | Coastal seawater microbial communities near Pivers Island, North Carolina, United States - PICO127 | ecosystem: Environmental > Aquatic > Marine > Coastal | place: USA: North Carolina... | reverse complement strand
GCGTCGTCATCGAGTTGATCTGAGAACATCTCGTAATCGTGTTTGTAGTCGTCCCATCCGACGCGCTGTTTGGGCAACCCGGTTGTACCGCCCGTTTCAAAAACATTGAATGGGCGGCCTGCAAACGCCTTGGGAACCCATTCCTCATTCGTAATGTCGCGTAACCATTCGTCCTGGAAGTGTGGGAACTTGGAGATATCAGCGAAGCACTGGATCTCCGTTCTTGGATCCCAGTTTTCAGCAGCCCATTTCAGCCAGAAGGGGCTGCCGGTTTCCGGTGAGAAGTGATGTTGGATCGTTTCGCGTGTGTGCTGATCTAGCGTGTCCTGGGCATTCATCATCGTTATGAGGTAGGTCGGGGAGAAGCGGGCGTCGATTGTTGAGCGTCTTCGAGTGTTATGTGGATACGCCTCCTAAGCATGGTTGGAAGCGTTTCACAAGAACCCTGATCAGGAAGGGTAGATGTGGGGAACCGGGAATCTTCAGAACCGTAAAATAAAAAACCCTGACGGAACCGAGTCCGTCAGGGTTTTCAGTAAAGCTTACGCGAGAACTCGCTTAATAGTTTTGCTTGCGACCGTAGGCATACTTGGACTGCCAGCCGATCTCAGGAGAGAACTCGGAGTAGCCATTATAGGGATCATACTCGATGTCCTGAAAAGGAGCTTTGTAGCTCTGCTTGTAGGTCTTTGCCGGGAATGTCAGAATCTCGAAGAGTCCATAACCCACTCGGGTGATGCTGCGTTGAGCGCCTTCGACCAAACCAACGCCGAAACCAGCGCTATTGCCATCTGCTGCGTTGACGTTGATCACGCGCACAGGAAGCTCGGTGATACCGTAGAGGACATTGGATAAGCCACGACCCAGCTTGTGGATAGCTGTCTGGCCGGAGTTAGGCGGAGCTTGAATATCAGCGAAGCAAGTGCCTGCAATTCCAAGAGCGAGGAGCGTGGAAAGAAACTTTTTCATCATAGAAGGTGTGAAATTGGTTACTTTCGGCTCGATTTGCAATCACTAAGTTGTCTAAAGTGAGGAATTTGCGTGAAAGATTGGGAAAAGAGTTGGCGAAGTTTTCCCATGGTACTTACTTGTAGATTCTCATGAATGAGGAAGTTCAGAAACTCGTAGATTCAGGTAAGTTGCAAGGTCGCTACGGAGATGCCCTCTCCGCGCTCGACGTTGGTGTGTATTGTCTCCATAAGAGCTGGGGGGTTGGTAAAGTCGCGTCATGGGATCTTCTCGGAGATCGCATCTATCTGGATTTTGAGGGGAAGTCGAATCACGGCATGAAATTGGAGTTTGCCGCGAAATCTCTCAAGCCGATTAGCGAAGACCATATTCTTGCAAAGCGCCTGGAAAAGTTGGAAGAGCTCCAGCAACTGGCCGTCGATGATCCAGTGACTCTCATGCAGGAGGTCGTGTCCTGTTACAACAATAGCATGCTCCTCGATCAGGTGGAGGAGGTGCTCAAAGGAACCGTCGTTTCTGATGAGAAATACCGAACCTGGTGGGACAACGCGAAGAAGAAGATGCGTCAGAATCGCCTCTTTGTCGTGCCATCCAAGCGCAACGTGCCTTTGGAGCTTCGCCCCAGTGACCTAAACATCGAGGACGGCCTCCTCGAAGACTTTACCAATGCCCGAGAGCTCAAGGCCAAGGTCGCGGCGGTGGATGCGATCGTGAAGGATTTGGAGCAAATCGAGAACGCGGTCGACAAACTCAGGCCCGTTGTCGAATCGATCAACGAAGCAGCGAGCAAGAGTCAACGTCTCCAGACCGCTGCGGCGATCGAACTGATTGCCGCTCGCGAGCGTCTTCAAGAAGCCGTTCCTGATCTCGCAGAGGGCCTCGATAAGCCCGCGATCAGCGAGATCGTCATCGAGAACGAGAGCAATCTCCGCGACATCATTGGGCAACTGCCTGCTGCAGGACAGCGTCGAATTTACGAGGCATTCGAACCCGCCTTTGGCGACCGTTGGTCTGAGGTTCTCTTTGGTCTTATCAACGTGGTCAACCTCAGGGGTGTGGGAGACGTAGCTCGGCTAGCGATTGATCGAGAGAAAGGCCAGGAGCTAGAAGATTTCCTCAAACTCGGCATTCAGCAGCGGTCTTTGAGCACGGAAGTGCTCGCATGGATCTGTAAGGAACGCCGTCGTCTTGCTGAGTCGGTCTTTGGTCCCGAGCTCGCGTCTGCCGCTATCAATGCCCTAGAGCGCGATCATTACGACGACGACGCCAAGAAATCAAATAAGCTACAAGACATCCTCATGGCCGACTCCCTGCTCGTGAGTGATTTGCTAGAAGAAGCTAGCCGAAATCAGATTCGAATGTTTGCCCGGCGCCTCAAGAACACTCCGGCGATCGAAGATCTCAGCCGGAACTCTCTGCTCGCACGGGTCATTAAGGCCCATCCGGACATCCAGCAAATGGTCACGGGCGAAGCCGATGATGATGAGGTCTTAGATGAAGGCCTGATCGTTTCCTGGGACAGCATTGAGAAGCGCAAAGCCCAGCTTGAGGACATCATTAAGAACAAGATTCCAGAGAACACGAAAGAGATTTCTGTCGCGGCTTCCTATGGTGACCTCCGGGAGAACTTCGAGTTCAAAGCTGCAAAGGATCAGCAAGCGGTGCTCATGCGGCAGAAGGATGATCTTGAAATGGAGATCAACGCGGCCCGTGGCACGGACTTTGCCGACGCAGATGCGTCTAAGGTAGGTGTCGGCACTGTGGTCACCATCAAGGAAGGCTCGAGCAAGAGCGAAACCTACTCCATCCTCGGAGCGTGGGATACGGACCTTGATCAAGGAATCATCTCTTACCTCTCCGCTACTGGCAAAGCCCTCTCAGGCCACAAAGAAGGGGACGAAGTCGAGATTCACGCGGACGGCGACGGTCCATCCCGCACGGTCAAGATCGAGAAGATCGGGGCCTACGCGAAGTAGTCGAGTTAGCAACTCTATCAAGAAGCCTGTTCCTGCTAATGTGAGAACGGGCTTCTTTGTGTGGGGATGACCAGCAGTTCGTGGGGCTGTAGGGAAGACATTCTTGCCCTTTATACTGCGAGCCGTCTTTTACCAAGCGGCCGTCAGTTGCCACCTTCGCTAGGCACAAGAAGGTAGGGTAGCTTGAGCTTCTAGCTCAAGTTCCAGTTCCAGGATAGCCAGAAGGCGCAATGAAATATGGTGTGCGTTCGTTAGCAACGCGAACCATCAAGCAGCGATCGACCGGTTGCTCATGGGACCAACGTTCCAGCTTGATACCTTGGAGAAGTTTTAGTGGCACAGGCCATAACGGTTTAGGAATAATCTCTAAGCGGGTGCCCGGTGAAAAGTAGTCGACACACTCATGCGCATGCAACCAACGCCCACGTCGGCAATGTCGGTTTGCGAAGTCAGGCGAGGCTTGCTTGCTGGCGCTAACATGATCGAAGAGACAACCATAGATGAGTTGTTTCACGATGATCGCTTCCTCTCGATACCGTTCAGGGAGACAATGTTGATGCGTGCGTGTGAGCACAAGCTGATGCTCGCGTAGCCGCCTGAGCTTTCTGTAGTAGTTGTCCCGCGCGTCCGGTCCAGGAAGAATGATACCGTTCCCTGTTTCCGCAGCGAGGTAGAATTTGGTCGCCAATTCAAGATGAATGAGCTGTCCACCTTCTCGCTTGCGAAGAAGGAAATCTAATTCTCCCACCGTTGTGTGCGCGTCTTCCTGTATTTGAAGATTCTCTTCAAGCACATCAAAGGTTGGCGAAGCTCTTAGCAGGACTGATAGAGCGTCCTCATAGAGATGCCCCAACTTCTGTTGAAGATTGAGCGTCGTCGGAGCCACAGGAAGTGCTAGTCCATTCGTTCCAAGCGTCTGAGCTTCTGGTAGATCCGTTACAAGAAGGGGGCCATGCACGAGGCTTTCTAACAGACTGCAAGAAGTGACTATCCGATCAAGTTCCATTCATCATTAGATTAGTGTCGTCACCCGAGCTTGGAGTAGCCTGTCTGTATTAAAGCCTCATTGCAGTCCAGTCCACGCAGAAGTCATGCAGAGCTGGAGTTCTCAAGATTCTTAGTCCAATATCAGCGGAGTAGACGACAGGACGCTCCCGGCAAAGAGCTATGCGTCATGGGCAGCGCAACAGCCTTCCGATGCCGGTGATCGTAGCTTTAAATCCGCCGCCGATCATGATGGCATCCCAAACGGTTTAGAATTTGCCTTACGTGCCGACGGAATGCTCTCAAATACTTCAGAAGAGTATCCGCAGAGCAGCCTAACAGAAGAAGGAGACCTCATTTACTCGTTTGGGTTTCAGCCAAAAACTGGCGGATTTGCTTTGGACAATTGAACGGAGTGCGGACCTAAAGAGCTGCGAATCGGTCTATCAATTTGACAGCCAGACGGGAAAGGATTTCAAAATAGAGGGTGTCCCGAGTTGCTGGCTCTTCATCTTCAGAAAGATCAAGAGCCAGGGAAGCGCTTTTATCGCCTCAGGGTGAGCCAATTACCTTGAAAGCATTCTCGCCGGGACCAATGAGGTCTGCTGTCTCCATCACTTCTATGGAGATTGTCCATGTCCTTCGTCGCTCTACAAGTTCTCCTGCTCCAGGCGCTCGCTCAACCATTGCTTGATCATGCTCTGATAGTTGAGGTAGCGGGAGCGGGCAATGCGCTTGATACGGGCGAGCATCCTGGGATCGAAGCGCAACGTGATCGTGGTCGACTCGCGGTTGTCGGGTCGATGCACCGAGGAATTCATGAGACGTGGATCTAACTGATGCACTTCCCAGAAGGTGGCTTCTTCTTTCTTGCTCTTGAACTTGGGAATCTGTTCCCAGTTTGCGACGGTTTTCATGGCGGCCATAGCAAATGAGTTAGTCTAGGCTAGCGTTCTTGCGTTCGTAAAAGTTCTGCTCGGCCTCAGACATCTCGCGGGCGAGCACGACGCGGAACTGTTTGCCATTTGTCCAGAAGACGCTGAAGAGCGGTCGGTTCTGAATGGTCTTGCCAAGGCAGAAATAACGGGCCTCTTTGCCATTCCCGTAGTCGCCGTCTGGGAGCAACTTGATAGCAAAGGGGTCTTCGAAAGACTCTTCAATCTCCTTCGGGATGACCTTTTTGAGGTCGAAGTAAACGTCTATCCAGTCGAATTCCATGCCGTCGGTTTATAGAAAGGGCGAGTGCCGATGAAAGCAACTCAAGAACCGTGCTGGATCAGCTCGATTTCGTAGCCTTCTGGGGCGTCGATGAAGGCAAAGATACCTGATTTGCTCTGGGTGGGGCCGTCTGATAGGGGATAACCCTTGGATTCTGCGTGTTTGGCGAAGGCGTCCATATCGTCCACGGAGAATGCCAAGTGGGTGAGATCATGACCCACTTCCACGGGGCCGCTGCCGTCGTATTGGCAGATTTCGATGAGTTCTTCACTCTCCGGAGCCTTGAGAAAGACGAGCTTCGAGCCGCGAGGGCTTTCGTGGCGTCGAACCTCCTCGAGCCCGAGGACGTCTTTGTAGAACGCGATGGTCTTGTCCAGATCGGCGACCCGGTAGCGTGTGTGGAGGAGTTTCCGAATCATAAGTTTATGGGGCGATCATGAGCGCCCGCGTGGCTTCGACGCAAGTCCGACTTGCAGAATTCAGGCGGAACGTTGAGAACGTTGATATGATCTACCTTGGCATCGACAGTGGCACCCAGAGCACCAAGACCATCGCTCTGGATCTTGACTCCGGCGACATTCTCGCGCAGGCGCAGGAAACCTACAGCCTGATTGATGGTCTGCCCAATGGGCATCTCGAGCAGCACCCGAGTGACTGGACAGAGGCGACGGCAAAGACCTTGCAGAGCGTGCTGTTCCAACTTGGGGATCGGAAACAAGAGGTGCGTGGCATCGGGGTGAGTGGGCAGCAGCATGGACTCGTCGTGCTTGATGAGGCTGATCACCCAGTGCGTGCGGCCAAGCTTTGGTGTGACACGTCGACGGCGCCGCAGTGCGATGCCATGGCGACGCACTTTGGTGGACAAGAAGCGATCATTGCGAAGGCGGGGAACGCGATGCTGCCTGGCTACACCGCGCCGAAGATCCTGTGGTTGAAAGAGAATGAGCCGGACAACTTTGCCAAGACGAAGAGCGTGCTGCTCCCTCACGACTATCTGAATTTCTGGCTCACCGATGTGAAGCGCATGGAATACGGCGACGCGTCGGGCATGGCGATCTTGGATGTGCGCAAGCGCGTCTGGTCTGATGAATTGATTGATCACATTGACCCGCGTCTACGCGAGATGTTGCCTCCACTGGGTTCTTCCAGTGAAGCGCACGGCACGCTCAAGCCTTCCCTGGCCAAAGAGTGGGGCCTAACCAATGAGGTGATTGTCAGTGCAGGTGGCGGGGACAACATGATGGGAGCCATTGGGACGGGAAATGTCCGCGCGGGTGTCATCACGGCGAGTCTGGGCACGTCAGGGACGCTCTTTGGATCGGCGGATGCGCCAGTGATTGACGACCAGGGGGAGATCGCTGCTTTCTGTGATAGTACTGATCAGTGGATGCCGCTTGTTTGCACGATGAATGTCACCGTTCTCACAGAGAAGACGCGCGGTCTCTTTGCTTGGGAATTGCCCGAGCTCGAGAAGAACGTGGCGAGCATCTCCCCGGGTGCTGATGGGTTGCTCTTCTTGCCTTACTTGCATGGCGAACGCACGCCGAATCTACCTAACGGTAAGGCCGTGCTCTATGGCCTAACGGATGAGAACATGACGCCGGCCCACATGGCGCGAGCCGCGATGGAAGGGGTGACGTTAGGCTTGGGTCATGGCATGCAGCGATTCAGTGATCTCGGTGTCAGCCCGACGGAAATTCGTCTCACGGGTGGCGGCAGTAAGAGTTCGGTGTGGCGTCAGATCATGGCGGATGCGTTGGGCTCGGCCACGGTTTGTTTGCAGACGGCGGAGGGGGCCAGCCTTGGGGCGGCTCTCCAAGCGGCGGCCTGCCATACCGGTGGTGGCAATTTTGATAGGTCTGGTTTGGAGAGTCTCACCAGCCGGATCGTTGCCGTCGATCAGGCATCGCGATGTGAGCCTCATCCTGAAGCCCAAGCGGCCTACGCGGAGCAGCGTGACCGACAGATGAAACTGACCCGTGAGTTGAACGCGGGTGGCTGGTTGTAGGGAGCAGCCATGGTCCTCCAGGCAATGCTGCAGCGGCCTTAATGAGCCTTCATGCGTGGCCCCTCGGTTTGAATGTGTTGGTCACGCGAGCGCGTGAACGCGTGGCGGTGCTCACGTCCATTCCGCGATCAGAGTATGTGAGTTTGCCAGCGCTTCCAGATGCCAAGGATCCCAATGGCCGTTACTACCTTTATGCCTATCTGCACGTTGCCGAATCCCTAAAGAACGCCTGGGCGGTCGAGGAGCAAGAGGCGTCTCGAGGTGAGCCTGCATTTGTGTGGGTGGAGGAATCGAGAATGCCTTCGGCGGCAGCGCGGGCATTGGGCGAAAGCCTTCTATCGGCTCATGGTATTGGCAGCGTGGTCTACTGGGGAAATGAAGGCTTTATACTCGATGCGGCGTTGCCGCACCCCGTGAGAACGGATGAGGTCGCTGCGGGGGTGCTCAAGGATTTCTCGCGCTATACTCAGACCAGTGACCTGGGACCTGTTCCGGTCGGCCATTCTTCAGGCCCAAGGCTGGAAGCTGCAACGCACTTGGAGCCCAGCTCTCTTCCGCCGCCCAGATTGGGAAATCGAAGAGATCTCGAAAGCATAGGCGGCAGCGCTTCGCGGGGATTAGAGGCTCCGAACTTGCGCTTTCCGTGTTTGGACGTAGACCTTTCGTTCCGAAACTTAAGCCGAAAGGCGGCTAGAATCATCATGAGTACCAAATCGACCGAAACCAAAACCAAAACCAAATCCACCGAGACGTCCTCTTTAGAGCGGGGCGAAGCCATGACCGGGGCAGAGATCCTGGTCAGCTGTATGGAGCGGGAAGGGGTCGAACTCATCTTTGCCTATCCGGGTGGTGCCAGCATGCCAATTCACCAGGCGCTGACGAAATCAGACCAGATTCGGACGGTGCTGCCGCGCCACGAGCAAGGAGGTTCCTTCGCCGCTGAAGGCTACGCTCGAGCGACGGGCAAAGTGGGTGTTTGCATGGCGACTTCTGGCCCTGGCGCGACAAACTTGGTCACGGCCATTGCTGACGCCTTTCTTGATAGCACGCCGATGGTGACGATCACGGGTCAGGTGCCCCAGACCATGATTGGTCGTGGCGCATTTCAGGAAACAGATTTCTTTGGCATGACGCTTCCCGTGGTGAAGCACAGCTATTTGGTCACGGACATCAACGAGATTCCTCGCATCGTGAAAGAGGCCTTTTACATCGCGAACACGGGACGCCCTGGTCCAGTCGTGATCGACATGCCTAAAGACGTGCAGGAGTCGCGGGCTCAACCGGTGTATCCTAACGAAATCAACTTGCGCGGTTATGATCCCACACGCGCGCTTGATGAGGTGGCTTTGAATGAGGTCATCGGTCTGATCAAGGAAGCCAAGCGCCCCATGATCTACTGCGGTGGTGGCATCATCTCTGCCGAAGCTGCGGGAGAATTGAAAGAATTTGTTGAGCGTACGGGCATCCCGGTGGCGAGCACGATCATGGGTGTGGGTTCTTTCCCAGAAAGCCACAATCTCTCGCTGAAATGGTTAGGCATGCACGGCACCGTTTATGCGAACAATGCGGTGAACGAGGCTGATCTCTTGCTAGCTCTCGGCGTGCGATTTGATGATCGTGTGACTGGAAAGGTGTCAGAGTTTGCCAAGCATGGTACGATCGTCCACATCGACATCGACAATTCCGAGATCAACAAGAACAAGGACGTGAAGTTGCCAATCCTGGCCAACATCAAGGAAGCCTTGGCGCGTCTCAATGAATTGTTAGAGAAAGGCGGCTCGAAAGCCCGTGTTTCTGGGCACGATCAGTTCCCGGACTGGTATGAGAAGATCGCCGGATGGAAGAAAGACTTCCCACTGGGCTACCAGGATCCCGATCCGAAGCTCATCCCACCACAGTATCCCCTTGAGCAGCTCTATGATCTAACTAAGGGAGATCTCATTGTGACAACGGGTGTGGGTCAGCACCAGATGTGGGCTGGCCAGTATTATCATTACGACCACCCTCGTCGTTTCATCACCTCGGCCGGTCTAGGGTCGATGGGATATGGCTATCCGGCAGCTCTTGGAGCGAAGCTCGCTTTCCCTGATATGGAAGTGGTGGATATCGACGGTGACGGCTCGTTCCTCATGAACATCCAGGAACTCGCCACGGCCAAGGTCGAGAAGATCGCGGCAAAGGCGATTATTCTGAACAATCAGCACCTTGGTATGGTGGTGCAGTGGGAGGACCTCAAATACGAGAGTAACCGCGCGCACACTTATCTAGGCGACCCGAATGCGGCTGAGGATAACATTTATCCCGACTACGTGACCATGTGCGCTGGCTTTGGGGTGACTTGTGAACGCGTCACGGAGCGCGAGGAAGTTCGTCCAGCTATCGAACGGATGCTTGCTGCCGATGAAGCTTATGTGCTCGACATCATGGTGCCTTACACAGAGCACGTGTTGCCAATGATTCCAGGTGGCATGTCTTACAAAGACATCATTACCGAACGCATCGCTGAAGATTTCAAAGGCAACGTCCCGTCTGCGCTTTAGGGAAACACGGGCATACTGTCCGTGACTCTGGCAGGATGCCGAAGCTATCTAGCAGTATGTTTCAGTAGCCGATGAAGATCGCGATCCTTAGTGATAGCCATGATCGGATCGATCAACTTGAACGTGTATTGACGTCTGTGAAGGGTTCGGGAGCAGAACGTCTCTGTTTCTTGGGAGACTTCTGCGCGCCTTTCAGCTTGGCAGCATTGGCTGAGGGATTTGATGGGCCGATCGATGCCGTCTTTGGAAACAACGACGGTGACGTTTTTCTCCTTATGCAGGTGGCGAACAAGTTACCGCAGGTGACCCTTCATCATCCGCTCGCTGAGCTGGAAATCGATGGTGTAAAGATCGCGCTTCAGCATTATCCGGAGCTGGGAAAGCGCTTGGCGCAAAGTGGGGCCTACGATGCGGTCTTCAGCGGGCACGACCATCAGCGGTATCAGGAGGAGATTGGCGACACGCTCTGGGCGAACCCCGGGGAGATTATGGGCCGCTTCGGCACCGTGAGTTACGGTTTGTTTGAAACAGGCACGCGCGAGTTCGAGCACGTGATCATCTAGTCGGTGGCTGGCTGGATCAGTATGAAGGGTGACACGATGCGGCACTCAAACGATGCCTTGATCGATTCCCAGTACGCGCCGTGCGGCACGGATGGCTTCACAAGATCGCCAGACTTGAGCCAATCAGCGACACGCGCTTGGTCGTCATCAGCGAATGCCTGCGCGGTCTCTGTGAGGTCGAGAGACTCGTCTACGTAAATGAGAGAGCCGCTATCCAAGTGAGCCTTGAGATCGTCCCAGGAGGCTTTGCCAGCATACTTGGCAAGCTTCTCTGCGATCGTGGAGGTGTCCTCTCCGATCATTTGATAGTGCATGTGTTCCGGGGGATTGTTAGACTCCGTGCTCATCTTTCCATCTTTGGTCCACTGCCATAAAAGAGCAAACCCACGCGACCGGACGGCCACGCGGGTTTGACAATCTTTCCTTAGCTGGAGAAGTCTCCGGCCTAGCAAAGCGGACAGGCGACTACATCGCCATGTCCTTGAGTCGCTTGAGAGGGCGTGCCTTCACCGCGATGGATGCTGGCTTTGCTTTGAACGTGGTTTCTTCTTTCGTGAATGGATTGATGCCTTTGCGCTCTTTTGTCGCTGGCTTCTTCACGGTGGTGATCTTGAGAAGGCCGGGGAGGACAAACTCGCCTACAGAACGCTTCTTAATGTGAAGCTCGATGACGCCGGTCAAGGAGTCGAGGACTGCTGAAACTTGCTTCCGAGTGAGCTCGGTTTCTTCGGCAACAGCGTCCAAGATTTGAGTCTTAGTGTACTTGTCTTTGATGGTAGATGGTTTTTTAGCCACGATGTATGAATTGGTTTACTTATAGAAAGCGGTTCTCCCATGCCCAAGCTTCTGCATTTCAACAAGCTCTTTTTTAAGAAAACCCTTACTTTTTAGGGGGGAACGAGGATTTCTAATCGGTTAGGAAGCTCGACGAGGTCACTTTTCGAAGTTAGAAGCCTCAACATGTCAGCCACGATTCTTGTGACCAACCAGGCTCCAAAGGGGCACTTTCCTGCGTTGAAGGACGCTTCGCAACCTTGGGTCTTTGCCTCGGATTCACTAGCGCTCATGCCACGCAAAGAGGTGCTAGCGCATGCGCAAGACGCCATTGCCATCATCAACCAAGGAGAACTCAGGGTCGATACGGAATTGCTAGACCACGCGCCAAATCTCAAGGTGGTAGCGAACGTTGCCATCGGAACGGATAACTTCGATCTGCAAGCAATGGCGGCTCGCAAGGTGTGGGCAACGAATGCCCCTGATGCTTTCACTGAGTCGACTGCAGATGCGGCTATAGCGCTATTGTTAGATGTGACTCGGCGCGTTTCGGAAGGTGATCGTTTTCTGAGGACAGGTGCTTGGGCATCCGAAGGCATGCGCCCGGCACGATGGGAAGGGCCTTTGCTTTCTGGAAAAACGTTGGGTCTAGTTGGCTACGGAAAGATTGGCCAAGCTGTGGCCCAGCGTGCGCGGGCATTTGGTATGCGGGTGCTTTACAATCGAAGTCAGGATGTTATGGATGATCCGAACTACCGATCTCTCAATGAGCTGCTGCCTGCGGTCGATGTTCTGAGCTTACACACACCACTAACGCCCTCAACGAGGTGTTTGTTAGATGCCAAACGGCTTGGTGTGATGAAGCGTGGCAGTTATCTGATCAATGTGGCTAGAGGAAAGGTTGTTGATGAATCCGCGCTGGTTGCGGCTTTGCAAGATGGTCAGCTTGCTGGTGCCGGTCTCGATGTTTTTGAAGAAGAGCCCATTGTTCATCCGGAATTGCTCTCTATGACTAACGTTGTCCTGACTCCTCATTTGGGTGGGGCTGCTCGGGAGGCGAGGGGGGCTGCTCGTCACGTTGCTGCCGAGAATGTGGCCCGTGTCTTGGCTGGAAATCCTCCTATTACGCCCGTAATATAGGCTTTTTACCACCGTGCCGTCTGCATCCCGTTTCTCAGTTTACAAATGCGAGCGTTAATTCTATATCTCTTCATATGTTGCTCTCGCGTTCTCTAGGTCTATTCGCGGTGACTCTGGCTCTCTCGCTTTCCCCTGCGAGCGCCCAGGTCACTGAGGCCTTGGCGCTGGAGGCACCTAACGACACGCTGACGATTAGCTCCAGCAAGCAATTCCGCGTTTTCTGTGAAGATCGCTCCGTGCGCAATACGTTCGCATCTTTTGCCGAGCGGCAGAAGGATCAATTGCTGAATCTGCTCAGCATGGACGATACTTGGCACGTTCCGATCCTCCTTAGAATTTCGGGAAAGCTAACCGATCCGACAGTCTCGAAATCGGTTCGTTGGCGGGTGAATTTGTTTCAGGAGCAGGGTCATAGGGAACTCGAGATTCGAGTTCAGTTAGGTTCATCATTCAGCCGTGAGGAAATGAGTGCGATGCTCTTACATGTGCTTATGTACGAGATCGCGTTGCGAGATATCGAGGTTGAGGTGACAAAGACGTTGATTCCCCGCTGGGTGCGAATCGGCTTGCCACGTGCTCTAGAGTTGCGGCGCACGGGTCGTCAAAGCAGTTTTTTCCGAACGATGTTCAGACTCAACCTGGTGACGCCTGCTGCAGAAATTCTGTCGGCAGAAGACGAGGACACAGATTCCGTTGCGCGGACGGTGTATGAGGCCTCAGCTGCCGGTTTCGTGCTAATGCTACTCGATCAGAAAGGTGGTGCCTTGAGCTTTGGTAAGCTCTTACATGCCTACGGTGGTGCCCATGGTAAGAAGGGGCATAACTTGCTCGCACGTTTCTACTCCTCACTTATTGGGACCGCAGATCGGCTGGAGCAAACGTGGATTCTTTACTGCGCGAAACTCAGTGAACCTCAAGCGACGGAATTCTTAACGCCGGTCGAGACTGAGGCGAGACTTGTGGATGCGATTGAAGTCCGGTTCCTGGAGTTTATGCCAGAGTCGGCGGAGAGTGAGGACGAGGCTCCTAAGAAAGGCGGTCTCTTTGGAGGGCTCTTCAAGGCCAAGGCTGACTTCAAGATCGACGCCGAATCCGTGAAGAGTACGCCGCCGGAGAATCGAGCGACTCGCTCGTTCGAAGGCACCTTGTTGGATTATGAGCGTTTCTTGGCCAGAGAGGATCGGGTGGAGATCCTCTTACCGGTTCAGAAACGGCTGCTCGAATTGGACATTCGCTCCTTTCCTCTCTATCGGCCGCTGATTAAGGAGTACCACCTGATAGTGGCCGATTTGAATGTGGGAAAACCTGACAAGATTACGCAGCGGCTGACCCAGCTTCAGAAGGAACGAGAGAGCTTAACTGAACTAATGGCCAATGTGGATGCCTTCATCGACACTGCTGTGCTAGCTCGGAAACGTGGGAGTAGTGGTGTCTTCGACAATTACATGGAGGGTCGCAAGGCGATCCGAAACCAGGAGCTTCCCGAGAGTGATCCCATTTCCCGCTATCTAGACGAGGCAGAGGAGTACTTTGAATTAGCGCGGTAGCTTTTGTGATATGGCGCAGTCTCCCCATCGGAAAACGAGCCAATTGACCTTGCAGGAGCACGCCCTGCTGCTACTTCTTCTCGCACTCCTTGTTGTCGGATCCATCGCTCGCTACCGGCGATATCATCCCACATCAGAGCCCGCAGAATCTAGCCCTACGTCGACATTGCCCCTACCGGACCATGCAGAAGAAGATTGACTTCGATCAGGCCATCAGCCGTTTGGTGGAACAGGACAAACGCTACAAAACCGGGGCTTACCATTTCATGCGAGACGCCCTGGATCATACCCTGCGTCAAGTGCGCGAGGGAGGGGAGATTGAGGATCGCCACGTGAGTGGGAAAGAGCTCGTCGAAGGTGTTCGTGCGTACGCGCTGAAAGAGTTTGGGCCCATGGTGATGACCGTCTTCGATGACTGGGGGATCAGTTCCTGCGCGGACTTCGGTGAAATCGTCTTTAATCTCATCGAGGCTCGTGTCTTTGGGAAAACTGAGGAAGACACCCGAGCGGACTTTGGCGGGCACTATGATTTCGACGAGGCCTTTGTGAAGCCGTTCCTGCCGACAAGCTCAGCAGGTGACAGGGAAAGCTAGTTTGCTAGGAGGCTCTCGCTGGAAGGGGAGGCTCCTCTTGTGGTGAAGTTGTTTGAGCATCCAGGGCGAGGACATCGTAAAACCCCTGATCATCCTGGCCGCGTCCCACTGGGGTGAACCCCAGCCTTCTTAACAAGCGTGCAGAGGCCATGTGCTCACTATCGATGGTGGCTAACACACGCTTAAGTCCGAAGCGACGCACGCTCTCATCCAAAGCGGCACGGCCGGCTTCAGCGCCCAAGCCACGTCCCCAATGCTCTGGCCTGATCAGAATACCCCACTCCATATCGTCTTTGCAATCATCCCAGGGCACCAGAAAGACATGACCGAGATACTCGTTCGACTTTCGATCGAAGACGGCCAAGCGAACCCCCTGACAAGGATCAGTTTCTGCTAAAGTTTCCTCGAACATCTCGTGCGCTTCACGCGTGGTCAGCGGACCGTTCAGATGTTTGCGTGCTAAGGGGTCAGTATTGATCCGGACGAAGGCCTCGCGGTCGTCGTCATCATAGTCACGGAGGTAGCAGCGCTTGGTTAAGAGGTTCCACATAGAGACGGAGGCAAACTATGTATACGTATGGACTTTGCGGTTCCTTCCTAAAAAAACGCCGCACTGGGATTCTGAATCCCAATGCGGCGTCGAAAGCTTGGTGAAAGCGGTAACTTACTTAGCGTTGTAAGCCTTCTCGAACGCAGTCAATGTCGTCTTCAATCCTGCTGTCGTCGTCACATCCGCGTTCTGTTTGCACTTCATGGCACCAACGAGGAGTTTGTGCAAGAGGGTCAAATGAACGGCCACGGCAGCTTCGCCACTCGCATCTTTCGCAGGCTTGATGCGTTGCTGAAGAAAGTATTTGGTCACAATCTCAGCAAAGTCATCGGCGTGGTGCTCTTTGTTGGCTACCCAACGGACAAGCTGATTTTGCTCTTGTGGCGTGAGCTTTTCCTTTGCTGAAAGCGCCGTGATTTCATTGATGCTCTTCTCAATGGTCGTGATGTGCTCGGCCAGAGCTTTAAAACGTGCGGCGTCGTCATAAATCCCACAAGGAATCTGACAATGTGCGAAAGCTGCCGAGGTGAGGGCTGCGGTGATGGCGAAGGAACAGAGGATAGATCGAAGATTCATGATGGGAGTAAGCGTAAGCAGGCCAAGCGTCAAGCCAAGTGAAATTACAGCTGGTGACTCAATGTGTTAAAATCTTAATAAGCAGTGCTTACCTTGGCGATGAGTTGTGTTAATATTTCAACTCTTATGGAAACGGACCACCTCAGTCCGCGCGAACGCCAGATCATGGATGCCCTCCTCATTCTGGGTGAAGCGACTGCCCGCGGGATCCAGGACGCGCTGCCGGATCCGCTCGCTAATGCGACGGTTCGGACGATGCTGCGTATTTTAGAGACGAAGGGAGAGGTTCAGCACCACGAGGATGGGCGCCGCTTTGTCTATCGACCGGTGAGATCGCGGAAATCGATGGCGCGCACGGCCATGAAACGCATGGTCGATGTCTTCTACGAAGACTCGGTTACGCAAACCGTCAGCGGGCTATTACAATTGCGCGATACCCAGATGAGCGACGAGGAATGGGACGAACTCTCCGCTCTTTTGAACGATGCCCGCCAACGCCAATCTAAGAAGCGACGATCGAACTACTTGCTTAGTTTGTCTGTTAGGGATTGCTTGTCTTGGTGGTCCCCTTTCTTCTCAGTATTTGCCTACGGCGAAAGACTTCGGAATATTTGTGGAGATTTTGGTGCGGAGTGTGGCTAGCGCTTGTTCTCTTGCCGTTGGCCACACTTGTGTTGCCCAAATAGTCGGTGCATGCACTGGTTGTTAGAGATTTCGTCGGCCCTCCCGTGATGGAACCGGAATTGTTTCCATAGACTGTTGCAGCGCCGCTCTCTTGCGACGTGCCTCTGCAGGTTGTCTCGCCTAAACGATCATTTGGGGAGATTCTTATGCAGGCTTGGATAGCTGTAGCTAGCTTGCTTGCTTCTTCTCCGCCTGTTTGTTAGTCAGATTCTCTTGCATCGTCTGCGGAGAAGCAGCCGTGAAGCTCCGTTGGGATGGCAAGAATCTCTATCAAAGACTTGTCCAGTTTCCTTACGTATTTCGCGGCGGGTGCGAGTGCCTATGACCAGGGGGCTTATTCGTCCTGTCATCATGATCCCAGAGGCTTATGAGAATTACCTCGAAGCAGAGTGCTCCTTTGTCCTCCAGCACGAGTGTCAACGCCTTGCGCAGAATGACCAGCGATGGCTCGCTCTAGTTCAAGTGGCGTTCTGCTTGCATTGGGTAAATCCGCTAGCCTGGCTGGCCATGAGGCGCTTGCGCCTCGCTCAGAAGAAGTCCTGTGATGAAGCTGTATTGAACGCGAAAAATCCGCCGTTTCCTATGCGGAATTCCTACTGCAGGCGGCCAAACACACGCACCGATCTCTGTTTTGTCCGCTGGCTCTTGCTGTGGTTCCTGCCCGCCAGAACGCCTTGAAACAACGTCTCACCAACATTCTCACACCGACCATGAAAACGAAACCATCGAAGCGCCTTAATGCTAGTCTTGCTGTCCTCGTCACTGCTGTTTGTCTGACGCTTGCCACACTCGGCTGGCGCACACCGACCATTGCGCACGAAGTTTTTGATCCTGACCTGCAACAGAAACTTGAGGCCAAGGTGTTGGAATCGGTGGAACTGAGGTCGGCTCGGGTCGAAGAAGCGATAGACTACCTGAAAGCGCAGCTGCTAGAGCTCGACGTGAACATCGTGCTTCTGAGGGGAGCGCAGCAAGCACAGGAGATGGATCGCACACGCACACAGCGTTTCATACTCGACCACATGATCAAAGAGCAGAGGAACGCCACTGAGGAAGCTCGGCTAAAGATGCTTGACCTCTCGGAGCGCTATCGGATTGTGGATTCGGGATTGGATCTGGCTTCACTACGCTTGAAGCAAAGTGAGGAAAACACGCTGTCAAAGGAGATGGCGATTGCGACCGAGAAGATGCGGATTGAAAAGTTCGCAGGCCTAAACGGTGACAGCCTGCTTCGATTGATCGGAGACGAATTGCCTTCCAATCCCTTCCTCGAGTCTGCGGTGGAAGAGTATCTAGATGCGAGTGGGGATAGGGAGGTCCTAAAGAGCAGTCGTGCTGCCATCGAACAAGAAGTATCGGCAATAAGGTCTCTTCTAAAGACGAAGCTCGAGATGGCAGAGCACGAACTCTCTATTGCCAAAGCTATTCGAGAGAACAAGCAAGACTCACTAATGGATGAAAGGAAAAAGACGGTCGTAGTCACGCCTCGCGCCGTGACTACGACCGTCAGCTGGCTGCTCTTGACAATCTTGAACAGCGTCAGCTCGACGCTCGACTCAGCAGTGCTCAAAGTGTCGTTCCACGAGTTTCTCTAGCGCTCACCAACACGTCGCTTGCCGATGCGATGACCTACGTTCTTCAACTTGCGGGACTCGATTATCACTTGCGCAAGAACACCGTTGTCGTTGGCACGCCTTCTGAACTCAAGGCCTTACATTGAGTGGGGGCACGAGATGCGACGCGAACGCTTCCCATTCCCACGGAACGCGATGCCCACAGGCCGGAGCACTCAGATACCTGCCCTGCGGTAGCGTGGTCACCGCTTCGCGACCGAGTTCGCTGAACTTGGTATCCTCCTCGCCGCAAACCCACTGCACACGACACGTGATCTTCCCTAACTGATCCCAGAGTGGTTCTTGGTTCCCGAGTGACCATTGTTGGAAACAACGTGCCATCCTCGGGTCAAATCGTTCTGGTGGGGGGAGCGTAGAATCTTCATTGAAGACCGGTTGCGCGTTCCAATCACGGATGACGTCTTGGAACGGTTCTTGTTGAAAGCGTGTGAGCCAAGCTTGATCACGAGCGCATCGTTCGGCACGACCGACGCGCAAGCCCGGGTGGGCTGACACAATGGTGGCGCGTTCCCATAGCGCTGGTGCAGCTAGTAGGGCGTGCAGTGCAAGCCTGCCGCCCATGGAGTAACCGACGAGTTGCGGATGGGGGTCTTCCGCTGCCACGGTCGTGACCCACTGGTTGGCCCAGTCAGCCAAGTCCGTTCCTGGCTCTGTCGACCAGAGATCGACGTGGCGGGCGCCAGGAAAGATCGATTCCCAGTCGTGGTAAGCCCCTAAAGCTCCATGCAAACACCAGAGCATCAGCCATTCTGTTGGGTAGCTTGGGCTTCCAGCCCAGGACTCCGGCTGGAAGCCGGAGCGACATTAAGACTAGGTAGTAGCGCCATTGCTAGGGATCGTTTCTAAAGAGCTCTCCGATTTCCTGGCGTTGTTCATTAGAAATAGGTGCCGCGTTTAGGGTCGCTTCGGCACTCTGCGGATCGCGTTCCTGCCATTGTTCGAAGACTTCATGCAGCATCTCCGTCTGGTGACCGAGATCGCTCAAGCTGAGTGCCCATTGGTAAGCAGCGTCTGGATCGCTGGGAGCAATGTGTTCGACCAATCGCCGCGCGGCGATATCGCGAAGTTCACCTTCAGGAAGACTGCCAACCCATTCGGAGGCTCCTAAGCTATCTTGCTCGACCCAATGATCGGCCACGCGTTCAAAAGCGTGGTGTTGGGCTTCGTTCTCTTCAGGCAAGGTCTGCGCCCAGTTCGCTGCAGCCTCTGGGTCGAACCGACTCCAATGAGAGGCGAGATCCCCCGCCATGTCACTGTAGGCGTCTGCGGGGGCCGTTGAGAAATCCATCTGACCGATCATGTTGGCCGCTGCTTGGGGATCATTGTCAGCAATGGTGCCGATCACACCGCGCATGGCGGCAAGGCTCGTGTCGCCTTCCAAGTTATTGGCCCATTCTAACGCGGCACCAGGATTATCACGAGCCCAGTGATGAGTAGCCTCTGAGACCGCATCACGTTGCTGACGAGGGTCTGATAGGGTGAGGGCATACTCGGCGGCACTTTTAGGGTCCTGTCGGGCCCACTCCTGGGAAACCTCCCGGAGCGCTTCACGCCTGGCTACGGGATCCAAGGTGTCTGTCCAGGCCAAGGCACTTTGAATGTCCTCTTGGGCCATTCGGTGGGCAATCTGTCTAGCAAGATCGTTGCGCTGACGACCTAGAGGAAGTTCGTCTGTCGTTACAGCGTCGAACGCTGCAGCAGCGAGTCTCGGATCAGAATGGGCAATGGCATCGAGCGCTACTCGGATTCCTTCGGGACCAAGCTGATTCGCCATGGGAAGAGCGCTGATTGGGTCGCTCATCGCCATACCTTCCAAGGCAGCATGAACCGCGCGTGTGCCTCCTGTCGCGGCCAAGTCCAGGATACCCTCGCCGCCCGGATCTCTTTCCGCCCACACTCTGAAGAGGGCTTCGATGGGGGCGTTCTGAGTGTCATTCATAAAAAAGTCTGCGAGGAATGGCAGGCCATCCAAGGTCGTGTGGTGGGTCATTGCGCTGATGGCCTCTTCACGTTGGCGACGAGTCTCCAAACCGCTGTAGGCGTCCAAGGCGCTAGCAACGTCTCGCTCCGCGAGTCTCGCGAAAGCATGGTGAATGACTTGCTCTTTGAGTCGTGGATTCGTCTCGTAAGTCATGGCATGCTGGAGGGCAGCGAGAGGCTGATCGTTTGCCCAGCGATCATAGAGAACGCGTTTCAGCATTCGTGCTTCGGGACTTTGGTCGTTGGAATTTCGTAACTCATCTAGCATGGCGACGAGCTCGCCAGGCGGCACGTTGTCGAGCGCACGATGCTTGTCGCGTTGCTCTGATAACGAAAGCAAGTGTGCTAGCGTAGGCGTGCTCTGAACGTCGCTGTTTGGGGTGTGCTCGTTGCTATCCGATTCGTTTGCGTCCTCCCCCGATCTTCCCCTCTCGAGGTCAAGGCCCGGAGCCGCGACCTCGAGAGGGCCTTCATGCTCAGCCGCTGCCGTTGTCTTGATGCGCCGCTCCAGGGCCATTCCACCTAAGAAGGCGAGGACTAGAAGTACTAGATGGACAACGGGTTTCACGGTTCAAGTCTACTCCATCTCAAGGAATCGACAATCCTTGTGTGGCATTTGACACCTTGGCTGAATTCGGATGGACTTTGGTCATCATGAAGTTCTTTGTTTTGTTCGGAGCCCCCGTCCTCCTTGTCTTCAGCCTGGTAACGGCAGCGCCGCCAGCAGCGGAAGTGCCAGGTACAGTGGAGGCCTCCAAGGACGGATTTTTGGCGGATGAGCTCAGCCGTGTGGACGCCGCTGCCGATGGCTGGGAGAGCGAAATCTTTCACGATGCGATCAAGCCGCTGGTCAACTATTGGGTGGCTCCATTGGCAGAGCGTTCGTGGGATGCAGAGATTGTGAAAGAGATCAGCCCCAAGATTGGGGTGGCAGAGATGCGACCTTCGAGTCTCACAGAAATGCGACTGGCCGGAGGTTTCGTCGTGCGCCGACCTCAAGGAGCGATCAGTCAGGAGGCTTCCGAGACGGACTTGAAGAAGGCGGTCGAAGGATGGTTTCAGCCGTTCGATCCTAAAGAGCCACTGGACATTCACACCAAGATCTTTCGTGTCGTCATGGAGGGCAATCGCGGGATCTCAGGAGTGTATGTCGATGTGACTGGGGCCGCCCGTGACCAAGGATTTGTGCAACAGAATATTACTTGGAAGATCAATTGGTCTCGCAATGATGCAAGCAGCGCATGGCACATGGATAGCCTTGTGCTGGCAGAGTTTGAAGAAGTGCACGCAACAGAAACCAAGCCGCTCTTTAGCGATGTCACCATGGCGGCGCTGAGTGAGACGACGGCCTGGAAAGAGCAATTGCGCTATAGCATTGATCACTGGCGTTTGCGGTTGGAAACGTCTCTCTCCATTGAGCCGGGCGGCATCAATGGGATGGCGCTTGGCGATGTGAACGGCGATGGCTTGGAAGATCTCCTTTACACAGATTCTGGAGGATTGCCCAAGCGTCTCCTGCTTCATCAGGCGGATGGCACGCTTGTAGATGTTACAGAAAAGTCGGGCCTTAACATCCTGGATCGCAGCCGTGCAGCCTTGTTTGCCGACCTGGACAATGATGGGGATCAGGATTTGGTGCTTGCGTTAGAAGATCAATTGCTCTTCATGAAGAATAACGGCAAAGCGATCTTTAAAAAGGGGGGCTCTGTAACTGCGGCTGCTCGTGTGCATGGCTTGGCCGCTGCTGATTATGATCGCGACGGCTTTGTCGATGTGTATGCCTGCAGTTACGGGCGGGATTTCTCTACCTTTGGTGAGGATGGCGTGCCACTACCTTGGGACGATGCTAACAATGGCGCCGCCAATGCGCTCATTCGAAATGGCGGTAATTGGAAATTTGCCAACGTGACAGTGACGGCTGGCCTGGGTAAAAATAACAACCGCTTCTCCTTTGCGGCCTCTTGGGAGGACGTGAACAAAGACGGTTGGATGGATCTCTACGTAGCGAATGATTTCGGAACAAACAACTTCTATCAAAATTACCAAGGAACGTTCACGGACATTGCGGGCCAAGCTGGGGTCGAGGACCGGTCGCCTGGCATGGCGTCCACTTGGGGCGACGTGAATGGCGATGGCTTGATGGATCTCCAAGTGAGCAACATGTTTTCAGGTGCCGGAAACCGGATTGCCTTTCAACCTCAGTATAAGCAAGGCAGTCAGTCGGAAACGATCGCGAGTCATCAACGGTTTGCGCGAGGCAATACCCTTCTGATCAACCGTGGTAATGGGACGTTCAGCGATGAAAGTGTAGCCACGGGGATCACGTTAGGCCGCTGGGCTTGGGGGCATCAGATGGCGGATATCAACAACGATGGGAGGCTTGATTCCCTCGTGGGGAACGGGTTCATTACGGGCCCTGAAGAAGACGATTTGTGAAGTTTCATGTGGCGGCGCGTGGCGTCGCAATCACCGGATCAGATGGGTGGTGCCACAGATGGCGTCATGGCCTATAAACTGGCTTATGCCGCCATGTCAGAACTGCTCTTCAGCGGGAAGTCGCTGTCAGGGCGTGAGCGCAACAGTCTCTTCCTCAATGTCGGCAATCGCCGTGATGGCATGCCTGGCAAATTTGCCAACGTGAGTTTCCTGAGCGGCTTCGGAGTCAATGATGATACGCGTGGCGTTGCCATGGTTGACTGGGATCAAGACGGTGACCTCGATGTGTGGCTAACGAACCGGACTGCCCCTCGCTTGCGTCTACTCCGCAATGATCTCCCAAAGGCAGGCGCGAGTTCCCTACAAGTTCGTCTTGAGGGCATGACCTGCAATCGCGATGCTATCGGTGCTCGACTCGAACTGACTTTGCCATCGGGACGCAGACTCTATCAAACCCGTCGTTGTGGCGAAGGTTTTCTCACTCAGAACAGTGCGTGGATCCACTTTGGTCTTGGTGCCGAAACGGTGGGATCCATGGTCCTGACGGTTCATTGGCCCGATGGCAAGACCGAGAACTTCGCGAAACTTACGGCGAACAAGCGTTGGCATGTGCGTCAGGGAGCAGGGAAACCGACTGAGGCTGCGCCCGTTTCTCAACCAGCCCTCGCCAGCAGCGGCGTGACAGTAGAGCCTTGGAGCGGAGCTTCCCGCACGGCATTGGTTGCGCGGGTTCTCATGCCGAAGGTGACGGGTGCCATCATTCAAAAGCAACCCAAGTCGGCTGCCACGAAGCGAGGTAAGCTTTACCTATTTGCTGCTTCGTGGTGCCAGCCTTGTGCCGTGGAGTTGGCGGAACTGGCCAAGGCTGCTAGCACGCTTCGCAAACAGGGAATCGAAGTCGAAGTGCTCGCCGTGCCTGCTGAAGGCGTCACGGCCGAAGAAGAGTCCAAAGCGATGAGCAAGCTTCTCAAGAAGGTGAAGGCTCCATTCGGTGCACGTGTGATCGATGCCACCCAAGCTGGAGCGCTCGATGTGTTTCATCGGTCGTTCTTGAGCATGCGACGGCCGTTGCCGCTTCCATCTAGTTTCCTAGCCGACGCGCAGGATCGTTTAGCTTTCATCTACCGAGGTGCAATCACCACCACTCAAATTATCACGGACGTCCCTGCGCTTGCGAAATCACCAGAGCGTGTGCGACAAGAAGATCTGCCGTTCCAAGGGCAATGGATCCGAGACTTGCCTCCTTCGGATCTCATCAATGCACTCATCGCCTGGAAGAGGGAGGGCTACTTGGCGTATGGGCAGCGTTACCTGCGTGATCAGCTTGATCGGGAGACGAATCTTCCGCCAAAGCGACGTAGTGTGCCGACGTCTCGCCTAACGCTGTGGTGTGAGCATCTTGTCGACTTTAGCCGCTTGCAGAACGATGAGGTAGGCGTAGTGGATGCGTATCAACGGGCATTGGTCTTTGATCCAAATTACCTGTCGGCACTCTCTGGGCTTGGATCGCACTATGGCAGAGCTGGCAAGATTACTGAAGCGGTGCCCTATTTTGAGCGAGCAGCGAAGCTTGCGCCGAATGATAGTCGGGCTCTTCAAGCGCTGGGGGTTGCTCGAGTGAAACAGAATAAACTTACTGAAGCTCGTGATCTTCTCCTCCAAAGTGTACGCCTGAATCCTCGTGACCTAGCAATCAGAATCGATCTCCTGAAAGTGCGCATTAGTTTGAAGGAATGGCAACTGGCACGGACCGAGGGCATGCAGCTGTGGCGAGCGGCGCCGGGCAATCAAGCTGTAGGCGCATTGTTGCCTAAGATCCTGCCGAATCTCTCAAAGGCAGATCAGGCTAAGCTGAAGCAAGACGTGGAAGCGGTCATGCGCCAGGCGCGTCAGCGTTAAGGGTGTTGTAGCCGGCGTATTGTTAGAAGCGTATCAAAGGGGGCTCTCGCTGAAGCAAACGCTACGAGTTAGTGCTAATTGGAGGCCGCAGCCGAGATCACATCAAGCAGGCGACTCTTTGAGTTTGCCCATTGGGCGAGCTGTTCTCGTTCAGCTTCGTCAAGTGGAGCCTCAGTGATGGAAGCAATGGCTCCTTGGGGGTCGACTAGAAGCCAGTGACCAAGAGAAAGCTCTACGGCGCGTTTCTGAAGAGAGGTCTCAGCGATTTCCAAACTGAGTTTGTAGGCGGATCGAGGAGTGCTGCCTGGTGTTTTTATAAGATGTTCAACCTGACAGAGTCTCCAAAGGTCGAGCAGAGCGGGATCTTCCTGACTGGCGGTCCAGTTCCGAGCCTCTTCAGGGGCTTGCTTCATCCAGGATCTAAATGAAGCCTCTAGCAGTGAGATTTTTTTGTGGGATACCCAATGTTTACGGACGTCTTCACCCGAGGTCGTGGGCTCTGTCGCTGTGTCCTTGGGCGGAGTCGGTGGTAGCTGCTCAGCCGAATCGGCGAAGGCCAGTAAGGGATCGTCATTTGAGGACGCGAGGCGGTGCTCAACGATCAGGTTGCGCATGCGCTTCCGGTCACCATCGCTTGCTTGAACGAGCCAGGCTTTCAGAAAGTGCAGGCGCTCTGAGTCATCGCGAGCGAGCGCAGATACTAATGACAGGGTGTTTTCTGGATCTATCTGAAAGCGTAGCTGCAAGACCTTGTCGACGAAAGTGGGATCGTCACATACGAGGCCGAAGTTCAAGAGATCGGTGTCGTTAAACTCGTGCCAGTCCGCGATCAGTCGGGCTTGGGCGTATGAGCGCACGGGAGGCTGGTAGGTTTGATAGATTTCGTAGTCTTGTCGAAACCCTTCGATGGATTTAGCGGTTTGCCAGTTGGTAATGACTGCGCTGAGCTCTTCTTTCCAATACCGGGCTGACGGTAAGCGATTTTGAGGAAGCAGCGAAGTCCCTCCGAGCGATGAAGGCAGAAGGTTGTTGGCGACTTGTCGGATGGGTTCGCCAAAGAACCAACCGAGGGTGCTGAAAGTCAAAGCCACGAGGGCAATTTCTGAGACGCGTTTCACGGCTGTGGCCTCTCTGGGTTCGTTTCTTTGAGGCTCGTTTGAGCTTCTTGAGCAGCCTTAGGGTCGATCTTTGTCCATACTTCTACGAGATTCGTGACCAGCACTGTTCGGGTCGCACCAGGCTGGAGGGTCGCGAGCCAACTGCGTGCAGACTCAAGATTATCCGTCTCTGGAGACTCGAGAAGCTTCTTAATAATGCCGCTAGCTGCGGCATCTCGGTTTGGTCCTGGATTCAGGTTGGTGACAAAGCGAGCACAGCGTTCGCTATCGATCCCGTGCCAGGTTTGAGCGAGCTCCGCGAAGGAGCCCACGTAGGCGGGGTCTTCGAGGTGATCTAGCAAACGTGCGGCAGCCGTTTCGGGCATTTCTTTGGCAAGCTGGCTGACCCATTCTCCCACGACAACAGGATGTTCTTCTTCGTCTGTCTGCAAAATCTGATTCGCCCATGCGAGATCGTGATTAACGAAGTGTTTTGCGGCGACATCTAGCAAGGGCTTCTGTGTCTCTGGGCTTAATGCAAGAATCCAGCGCGCGGCATTCTTCGGATCTGCTTGAGACCAGGCGCGGGCCAGTTCGATTTTCCCGACATATGAGAGATCGACCAATTTTGTTTCTAGGAAGCTGAAATTGTTTGGTAAGTTTTCGATGAATGATAGTGCTTTCTCTGGCGAGTGTGATGCCCAGCCTCGGATGACACCATTGATCACACCTTGATCGAGAAGAGCAGGGGAGAGCTTACTTAGCCATTGCAGCGCCACTTTGGGAGATTCACGAGCTTCTCCTTCGAGGATTTGAGTAAGCACGCTGATGACATCGCGATCTGCTGCGGCTTGGCGTCCCCAGTGATCCTTCAGCGTTGCGAACGCGTGGAGAACCATGCCCGTGGGTAGTTGGTGCGACCAGCCGATGCCGACGCCACTTTCCGGGTGGCGTAGTTGACCAAACCAGTTGCCCGCAGCTTCGGAATCCTGCAAGGCCCATGCTTCAAGAAACTGACGTCCGGTCTTGTTCAGTTCGTCGACTTGCGAAGCTGTGGCGATGGCGGCATCGAGGTCTCCAAGCTGGGCGAGGCGATCCAAGATAGCACCAAGAGTCTGTGTGCGTTCCTGGCGATCTTCGATCTGAAGGGCGGCCCGCATGGCCGTCTTTGGTGCTCGCCATGCCCACCTTTGGAGTATCGAGTTTGGAGAGTCTGTTAGATGCCAGCGAGCGCCATTGTGACATTCTGTAGCATGGGAAAGAGCGCTCTCGCCATCGAGTTCGATCCATTGCCAGAGTGCGTGCTCTTTGGAGGCAAGATGTGTGATTTCGAAGGTGTCAGGATCAGTGTGGTGTCGGTACGCTTCGGCGAACTCTTTGGCATTTGCTTTTCGCAACTCGGGAGGGACGCGGGGATCATAATCAACGATTTCGGGCGCGGGCGGTCGTTCCACCTGGCGCCGCATGCTGAAGCCCACCAGGAAACTGATGATGCCGAGCATACAGAGGAGCTGATGAAACCCATTCGTCATCACCTACCAATAGCGCTAGGGTGTAAGTTCCGCAATCGCCACTCTTCTTGGTGGTAGGCTGGGGACTATCTCTTGACGCGCTCCCATTCTTCGATGGGTTTGCTCTTCTATGGATCAGACGCTTTCCTACCTGACTGCGGTTCTTGCTCTCGGTATTACGGCGCAGTTGCTAGCGTGGCGGTTGGGGTTGCCCTCGATTCTTTTCCTCCTCGCTTTTGGCTTTGCCGCTGGTGAGCTGTGGATGCGGCCTGACCAGATTATTCCGGAGTCATTGCTCTTTCCGATCGTGTCGCTCTCGGTAGCCATCATTCTCTTTGAGGGGGGGCTAAGTTTGAAATTGAAGGAGCTCAAGGAAGCGGGCACACCAGTGCTTCGGCTCTGTACCTGGGGAGTGGTGATTTCCTGGATACTCACGACCCTGATTGCGCGTTTCATCCTTGGCTTTGAATGGGGGATTGCGAGTCTTTTGGGGGCGATTCTTGTCGTGACTGGCCCAACCGTAATCGCACCGCTCCTGCGAGTTATTCAGCCGTCTCCTCGGGTGGCTTCGGTCGTGAAGTGGGAGGGGATTGTCATTGATCCGATCGGAGCGACGTTTGCTCTGTTAGTTTTTGAGGTGGTCAGCGCGGTGAGTCTGAAAGTGGCTGCTGTTGACGTGGCACTAACTTTGGGAAAGACGATCGCAGTTGGTGTGATTTTTGGCTATGTCGCTGGCTTGGTAGTGACGCGACTGTTAGAGCGCTATGCGATTCCAGATTATCTGCACAGTATATTCCTGTTAGTGGTCGTGGCTGTTCTGTTCACGGCGTCTGATGCCCTCCAGCATGAGGCGGGCTTGCTGACTGTAACGATCTTTGGTGTCTATTTGGCGAATCAAGACCGGGCACGTGTCCGGCACATCATCGAGTTCAAAGAGAATCTTCGAGTGCTCTTGATTTCGACGCTGTTCATCGTGCTCAGTGGGCGCGTGAGTTGGGCGCAGATCTCTGAACTTGGCTGGCGAGCGCCCGTCTTTACGCTCGGGCTCATTCTTCTGGTGCGGCCGGTTTGCGTGTTCCTTTCGATGTGGAAGACGCGCCTGCCGACGAACGAGAAGATTCTTCTGAGTGCGCTGGCACCTCGAGGAATTGTCGCCGCTGCGGTGACCACGGTGTTTGCTCTCAAACTGCTAAAGACCGCAGATGAAGCAGATCCAAGTGCCGCGGTGTTTGTTCAGCAGGCGAATCAGTTAGTGCCTGTCGTTTTCACTGTTATTGTGGGAACGGTGGCAATTTACGGTCTCTTCGCTAAACCGATCGCTCGGCGTCTCAAGTTAGCGAGCCGGAATCGCGTAGGCATTCTTTTTGCCGGGGCGAGTTCGTGGGTGAGACAACTCGCGAAGACGTTGCATGAAGAAGGTGTCAGCGTCCTCTTGGTCGATACGAACCAAGAGAACGTCAAGCAGGCGAGGCTCGCTGGGCTGAACGCCACCCGCGGCAATATCGTGTCCGAGTCGGTCGTCGAGGAGCTCAATCTCGCTGGGATCGGAAGATTGCTAGCGGTGACACCAAATGACGAGAGCAATAGTCTAGCTGCCCACGAGTTTTCGCATCGCTTTGGTCGCCGAAACATCTTTCAACTCTCGACTGAAGATAAGCCTGATAAGTTAGAGCGCGATCACATGAGCCAAGATTTCCAAGCGCGGTATCCTTTTGAAGGCATGCCCAGCTTTGCCTACCTGGAAACTCTTCATGAACGCGGGTTTGTCTTCAAGAAGACACGCGTGTCCGATCAGTTCAATGAATCGGAGTTTCGGAAACTCTACGGTGAGGAAGCGGTCGTGATGTTCATGATCGAGGCGGATGGAGAGAGCCTTCACTTCATCACTCCGAACCGCCCGTGTGAGTGGAATGAAGGCCAGAAGATCTTGGCCCTGGTGCCTCCTGTCGAGACTGCCGCTACAGACTAAGGCGTGACGGTCAGGACGCCGCGCATGAGCTGGCCGTGTCCTGGATAGGTGCAAACGTAGGGATACTCGCCAGGCGTCTTTGGCACGTCAATATACAGCACATACTGACGTCCGGGTGCGATCTGCGGCGTCGATGCAAGCACTTCGGGGATCGTGGGAATGAAGTCCTGTTCGATGGCCTCGGGGCCGATATCGATCGAAGCTTTGAGAACCTTCTCTAAGCTATCAGGTGCTAACAAAGCCAAGTTATGCATTAGCTTCATGGGATCATCGTTGATAACCGCGAGAGCGAGTTTGCTGCCTGCTTTAGCTATTAAGGTGTCTTTGTTATACTTCATGTTCGCGAGCATGCCGATCGTTTCTTTGCGTGCTTGTTCAAAGCCTTCAGGAACGAGGCGGACTTCTGCTTTGCTCAAAGCATCCATGGCAGCGCGTTCGGCTGGGTCAGAGATCTTTTCTAGGGATTCTTTGCGGAAATTCTCAATAAAGCCTTCGAAGCTGGCGCCACCCTTGAAATTCCGTGCTTTGGCGAACCACGTGAAGTAGTCCTTCCTCAGCTTAGGTGTCCATCCTTCGGTCGCGTTCTTTAAGGCATAGACGTAGTGAATCTGCTGTCGTTGTGGATTGCTCTCTTTCTGTTTTAGAAAGGTGCCGCCGTAGCCTCTGGATCTATTTAGAAGGGCATCATCAAACTCGATCTCTTCGAGGCTGACGGCATCTTGATCTAGCAGAGGCACGGTTCGTGCCACCACTTCAGGTGCGTTTAGATAGACAAGCATGGCGACAAACTCGCGATTGAGAGCGTCGGTTGCAGCCGGGTAGTAAGGAAGGATTGCTTCTGTGAAGGCTTTGGCAAGCTCGGGGGCTGGTCGGCCCATGCGGATAAAGCAGAGCGACAGCACGCGGTGGGCTTCTAGTTGTTGAGCCTCGGGCATGTCTGCGAGTGGCAAGCGGCTTAATTGATTCAACAATGCGGGCTGATCGCTCTTCTCGCCTTGGCGTGCCAACGCCAGCAACGCAGTGAGTCTTGCCTGGGGGTTAGGCTCGTTAAGCGCCCGCTCCCGCCATTCTGAAACGGGCTGATGTTCAATTGCGGTACGTGCCGCGTAACGGATGAAGCGATCGTTGTGCCCAAGACTAGGCCAAGCCGCGTCGACGGCTTTGGAATCTACCCTACCGTGAAACTTTTCTAACTCATGTCTAATATTGCGCTCCGTCCAGCCCAGCTTGTTGCTGCCGTTTGCCAACTCAGTCGGAGCGTTCCCACGGTAGCTCACACGGTAGAGTGCGGAATTCGTTCCACGTCCGCCCACCGCGAAGTAGAAGTTTCCATCTTTACCGATCACGCCATCCGTAACGTTCAAAGGCACGCCGGTGACGAACTCTTCTTTCGTGGCGGCATAGGTGGACCCTTGCGGGGTCAGGTGAATTGCGTAGATCGTTCCGTATGTCCAATCGAAAGCGTAGATGGCATTCTGATATTTGGCAGGGAATTTCGCTCCGCGTCCTGACATGACACCTGTTGGGCATCCTGGGCCAATGTCTAATGATGGAGGCAGCGCATCGGGATACCAAGCCGGCCACTTCCCAGTGCCCGTACGCCAGCCGAATTCGGCGCCGCTAATGCAATGATAGATGCGCGTGGGTCGATACCAAGGCATGCCACTATCCCACTCCATGTCGGAGTCGTAGGTGAACATCTCGCCGTCCGAGTTGAATGCGATGTCATACTGGTTGCGGAAGCCGGAGCAGAAGAAGTCCCAGGCTTCGCCATCGGGATCGGTCTTGGCAATCCAGCCGCCAGGGGCGCGGATGCTTGCTGCGTGACCCCGGGCATCTGGGCTACGCGGGAGAAGCTGATCTTCAGCGTAGTTCGGCACAACCGAGGAGGATTCTGGAGCGGGTGGTTTGGTGTGGTTCCCGCCGAGGACAAAGAGGGACTCGCCATCGGGAGAGAGGACCACCGCGTGAGGGCCATGTTCACCGCCACCCTGCATCTTGCGGAGAGCAGTGATTTCATCGAGCTCGCCATCACTGTTTGAATCCGTAATCCGATACAATCCAGACCCGCGCCCAGCGACTCCCCCGCCGTTGACACACACATAAAGACTGTCAAAGGCCCAGAGTAGGCCGTGCGCCCCCGTGATCTCAAGTGGAAGCCGCTCAACCTTTGGCTCGCCTTGGTCTGCCATCGTCACGCGATAAATGCCTTTGTCTCCTTGGTCTGAACAATAGAGTCGACCTTCTTCATCGATGGCCATGGACACCCAGGAGCCTTGTTCGCCTTTCGGGACGTCATAGATCATCTCAACCTGGAAACCTTTCGGATGGACGGTCGCCTTACTCTTTGAACTTGCCGTAACGCCCGCAGACGAGTTCTTGCCAAACACGTTGCCCCAGGGGCGGTCTCCTAACTTACCGACAATTACTGGCTTTTGCCAGTCCTCGGTGTTCACACTGGGTGCTTTCCAGCCATCGCGCTTCGCTCCGGAAACGTGCCACTCGGCATCAGTGACGAGGGTTTGCGTATCCGTGGTGAGCCTGGCGATCAGCCCAGCAACACTGCCTTCATTTGTAGCTTGCACGGCGATGACATTGTCGCCGGGTTTCAGGTGCTTGGAGATGTTGAACTTATAGTGGGTCTCCCAGGCATCACCACTGCCGACCTTCTTTCCGTTGATGAATGCCGTGAAGCCATTGTCACAGGTGATTGAAAGGGTCGCCTGGTCTGGTTGCTTGCTTAATGTCCAGGCACGGCGCGCGTAGATCGTTTCGGATTTGGCGTCTTTGTCGGCCCAGATCCATTTGGGCGTTTGCGCCGCGTCCTGGGCACAAAGAGGAAAGAGCGAGGCTAGGAGTAGAAAGCAGGTAGTTGTGAGATTCTTCATGGACTGGCGAATAAACCCCGGGAGCGGATGTCTTGATCGATAAAGATAAAGATAAAGATAAAGATTCGCTTAACCTGCATTCTTTTTTTAATATTCTAAAAAAAGAATATTATTGGAGTTACAAGTGCCTGGGAGATGCGAGCCGAGCTCGCATCCTCAATTTGCTTGAAGCGGGGCCCCTATGCGGGTGCCATTTCATGGAAGTGCTTGGGCTAGATCAGGTGAAGATTTCCAAGCCTCTCATCTACATGAGGCGACTAGGGGTGCTCACCGTTGAGCGCGAGGCAAACGGGATGATCTATCGCCTGACGGAACCGGTTCCTCCTCTCTTAACCGACAATCTCGCAAGCCTCCTGCCATCTAAGGAGACGACGCTGCCTTTTGAATAGGACAATGTAAGACTCGCTGCCATTCTGAAGCGACTTGTGGATGACAATCAAGCCTGCCCAAAACTACGCTAGCCTCTGCCTGTAGCCTAACGATCACCTAACCATTCTATGTCCAAATCTATTGTTCTCATTCTTTGTACTGGCAACTCATGTCGCAGTCACATAGCCGAAGGAATCCTTCGTCATGCGGGTGGAGATTTCTTTGAGGTTCGCAGTGCCGGCTCCGAACCTGTGGGCTATGTTCATCCCATGGCGATCACTGTAATGAAAGAGATAGGCATTGATATTTCAGCACACGAATCAAAGTCTCTCGAACTCTTTCTTGAGGAGTCAATTGATTCTGTTGTGACGGTTTGTGGTAATGCTAAGAATGTGTGCCCGATATTTCCTGGAGACGTGAAACGTTATCACTGGGGATTTATTGATCCTGCTCACGCAGAAGGCAATGATGAAGAGGTCATGGCCGTATTCCGAGAAGTGCGTGACTTGATTCGTAACACGTTCGAGGCCTACGCTGCGGGCTACCGGATGGCATTTTCGAAATCATCCTAACGCAAGTCATGAGTGGACGCCAAGCTAGCTGGATTCAGGGGGGAACTACTCGGGACCTTTCTGCTGGTCTTCTTTGGTTGTGGTTCAGTGGCCACGTCTGTCAGCCTGGGTGCAAATATGGGTCTGTTCCAAGGGGGGCTCGGACTGAGCATCGCCATCTATCTCACGGGAGCGAAGCGAGTGCGATGATCTTCGGAGAATACTTTCCCAATCCCGGTGCCAAGCCGCTAGCGAAAGCTACTCGGAAAATGGTGCCCCATAGTACTGCGTGTTTTGCTGAAGCGTTAGGAGCTGCTTTGCTCGCCTTGGCCATCTTCGGCTTCATGTCGCGAAAGAATGAAGGGGCCCCCGCTCCGCTCGTGCCGATCGCTCTTGGCATCACCCTAATTACTCTTATTTGCATCTTTGCTCCACTGACTCAAGCAGGGTTCAATCCCGCTCGCGACCTGGCTCCACGCTTCTTTTCGTTCCTGGTCGGATGGAAGGAAATCCCGTTCACTATGAATGGTGTCGGTTGGCTCACCGTGTATGTGGTGTCGCCGTGTGTGGGGGCTGTGCTAGGTGGCTTTATTGGGTCAAGGATCCGCTATTCCTGAGGCTTGTTAGGTTCTTCGTCAGTGTCGACACAGGGGCTCTCGCGGCGCATGAGTTCATCGAGGGCGCGCACGGCTTCGCGACCGACACTCATGAATCGCTTGCGGTCGTGGCGATGAGCTGCGATCTCTCGCATGGCAGCCTCGTCACCTTTGCGGTAGAGCGCGGTCGCTCGAGTGGCGTCGGTTTCGTCCATACCAAGGTGTTTGAGAATGTCAGTTCCCATGCGGAGAGAGGAGTCTAACGTATCGCGGTAGATCAGTTCCTCGCCTGCATCGATGAACTCGTAAGCATCGACACGGCCATGGGCGCGCAGGAAGATCTGGAGATGGGGGTAGAACTCACGAGCAGTTTGCGCAATTTTTAGTGCCGCGTCCTGATCCTTGAGTGCCACGACAAGCACCTTCGCATCAGCAGCTCCCGCTGCAGTGAGAAGATCTGGGCGAGCGGCGTCTCCGTAATGAATGGGGATGCCGAGGTCGCGTAAAAGATCGACTTGTTCAGCATCACGGTCGAGCACAGAGCAGGCGAAGCCCTGGCCCCGGAGCAAGCGACCCACCGTGTGTCCAAAGCGGCCGAACCCACAGATAATGACAGGCGCGCCTTCATCAGTCACATCAGGTTGGCGCTCAGGCAGGTCACTGCTACTATTTTTAATAGCCTTAGAGTGATGGTAGGCGCGGCCAAAGAGAAGAATCAAGAGAGGCGTCGCCGCCATAGAAAGCGCGACGGCTGCTACGACAGTAGGAGCGGTTGTGCCGGCGATGACTCCAGCGCCTTGCGCCACTTTGATAAGAACGAAGGCAAACTCACCTCCAGCGGCAAGAGCGGCAGCGACCAAGTAGGCTCCAGCATTGTCCGAACCATTGAAGCGAGCGAGTAGAAAGATGACGACTCCCTTTACGAGCACAAGCGTAAGCGTTAGGCCTAACACCAGGCCCAGGTTGCTACCAATGTGGCCAAAGTCGATTCCCATGCCAACACCAATAAAGAAGAGTCCCAATAAAAGGCCTTTGAAAGGGTCGAGGTCTGCTTCGAGTTCGTGCCGGTACTCGCTTCCGGCCAGGACCACGCCAGCGATGAAGGCGCCTAGCGCGGCTGACAGGCCCACTTTGGTCATGACGAGAGCAACGCCAATGACGAGCAATAGCGCGGCAGCCGTAAACGCCTCACGCTGCTTGGTCCCGGCCACGGCTCGAAAGAGGGGGCGCATGCCTAGCCAGGACAGAGCAATCACGGCGATGATGGCGGCGAGGGTAACTAAAGCACGTACCATTGGTCCGAGTTGCTCTAGCCAGGCGACAGAGCTATGAGCACCCTCCATCGTATGGGCGCCTCCTGTTCCTAGAAGGGGTAACAGAGCGATGATCGGAATGACGGCGACATCCTGAAAGAGAAGAACGGAGAAAGCATCGTTCCCTGGATCAGAGCGCCGCAAGCCGCGCTCTGCCAACGACTGCAAGACAATTGCAGTACTGGAGGGTGCGAGTATTAGACCGATAGCCACGGCTTCTTTCCAATCTAGTCCACACAGAAGTCCAATGCCGGTAAGGGCGATAGCTGAAAGGGCGACCTGACCACCTCCTAGACCGAGTAATGGACGGCGCATGCGCCAGAGCATCTTCGGACGTAACTCTAACCCAATCAAAAATAACATGAGCACGACGCCAAATTCTGCAAAGTGTGTGACGTCTTCTCCCTCCGCTCCGCCGATTAAACCAAGTCCCCATGGCCCAATCGCAGCTCCTGCTGCTAAGTATCCCAAAACTGCACCTGCCCCTGTCCATTTGCCTACCAACACTGCCACCAGTGCTGTTGCCAGATAGATAAACGCATAGAGGAAGCCGGTTTCGAAAGCCATGAACTAGACATAAAGAATGTGTAGAGACAATCCAGATCGAAATGTGGGTTTAGGAATGTCCTGAATGAATTCGACGTTTTGCCAATAACGTGAAACCATAGAACCAAGCGATGCGATTCTTTACTTCTCTTGCCCTCATTGGGTCCTTCCTCTTGTGCGACTCTCATGGTGAGGAAAAGCCAAACTTTATCGTGATCCTAACGGATGATCAGAGTTGGGTGGGGACATCATTGCAGATTGATCCAAAGGATCCGAGGTCCAAGAGCGACTACTATCAAACGCCGAACCTCGAGCGTCTGGCCTCGATAGGCGTGTCGTTCACGGATGGTTATGCCCCAGCGCCTTTCTGCTGTCCTACCCGTCGCAGCTTACTTATTGGGCAGACCCCTGCCCGTCATCTCTATCAGAAAGACCAGAAGAGCTGGCCTGCGAAATACCGGAAACAGCTCAGTATTCCAAGAATGTTGAAAGCCGTCGATGCACATTATGTAACAGCGCACTTTGGCAAATGGGATTCGCGCTTCGACGGTGTCTTGCCTGAAGAGATGGGTTATGACGTGAGTGATGGAAAAACTGGCAATGACACGGGAGGGGGCAAGGGATCTGGCGGTCCTGCAGTTGCTGCAGACCCAAAGCTAATTGGAGGGATCACGTCCCGAGCGATAACCTTTATGGAGAACCAAGTCTCAGCCGAGCGGCCATTTTATGTACAGCTTTCGCACTATGCGGTCCATTTGGATATCTTCTACTCCAAGGGCGCAATGGCCCGGGCTAAGGCGAGACCACCGGGTACAAAGCATACGATGGCAGAATTTGCGGCAATGACAGACGATGTCGATCGAGCAGTTGGCGAGGTGTTAGACAAGGTGGAGTCTCTTGGTATCAAAGAGTCTACCTATGTCTTCTTTCTTTCCGATAATGGTGGTCGAGAGGCGATCCCGATGGCTCCAGAGGCGAAGTTGCCGTTGAATCATCCACTCCGTGATGGCAAGGGCAGCGTTTACGAGGGCGGCATTCGCGTGCCGTTTGTAGTTGTCGGTCCAGGTGTGAAACAAGGGAGCCTTTCGCGAGTGCCAGTGACGGGATTGGATATCCTGCCGACCCTCGCTGATCTCGCAGATTATCGGAGTCCCCTTCCTGATTCACTTGATGGTGGGAGTTTAAGGCCGGTGCTTTGTGGTGGCGATACGGTGACGCGGGCTCGGCCATTCTTGATTTTTCATCAAGCGGTGGCTCGGAAGGCTCAATCGGCAATTCGCGAGGGAGATTTTAAGCTGGTGAAACATTGGGAACAGAAGCAGGTGGAATTGTTCGATCTTTCTCAGGATCGATCCGAAGCTCGCAATCTTTCTCAGAAGATGCCTGACGTGCGGAAGGATCTCGAGAGGAAGCTCGATGGCTTTCTCTCCGAAGTCGGCGCCGAGACTCGGAAAACCATGAGCAAGAAGAACAAGGCCTCGGCCTCCCCTTAGTTAGTAGGTTTGAATCGGCTCGGTCCGGCTTGACCAAGTGGCCGGGCTTTTTACGATTTTTCTCATGATAGGCCAGATGTGGTGGATTCTTGTTGCCTTGACCCCGGCCGGTGTGGTGATGGCTCAGTCTGAGTTGGAGGCACAGTTATTGCGGGTTGCCGGGGGCAATCGGCGGCTAGCAATGGTGCCATTCCAACAGGCGGAAGCCCTGGTTGTTCAATATGAAACACTTGTCGAGACGCAGCCTCTTCTTGAACAGCTTCTAGCTTCAGCGAGGGAAGCGGGAGCGCTCGCTGCGCAAGTCTTCACAGATGAGGATGCAGCGCTAACATCGCCTCAGGAAACTCTTGCTGGTTGTGAAGAAGAAGCTGCCCGAGTTAAGGAGGGGGAAGATAGGAGTTTGCTAGATTTGATTCCTAAGCTTGCGCTCTCAATTGAATGCTATGTGCTAGTCGAAAGCGTGGCCTTGACCAAAGAAGAAGCGCGGCGACACGCTTCCGACATGGAGGACCCATTGCTGCATGCCGTCACGACTCCTATCGAAAACTTCATCTATCAATGGTTTCAATCGGGCGATCTTGTGACCTGGCAGAATCAGTCGATGGTCGCCTATTTAGCTGGGGACAAGAGAATCTCCTGGCAAGTTACCCCGACAACGGGCTCAAGAGCGTGGGCCGGTCCCAAGGAAAGGGGAGAAGCTTGGGCGTCTGTTCTCTACTGCCGTCTGGCCATTTCTCCCGTTAATCCGACGCAAGGCGATGGCCGTGGGATTGGACGATAGATGACATCAAGCCTTCTGAACGATTCGCTATGAGGACGCTTCTTCATTCCCTTCTCGTTACCTTTACATCGTTCTACACAATCAATGCTGCAGAGCTGATTGCTCTCGACGTGTGGCCGGACGGAGCACCTGAAAAGTGAGGCTTTTTCCCCGAGGAGGAATTGATTACAGTGAAAGAAGACGGATTGAAGCGTCTCAGTCATGTCAGTGAACCGGTGCTTACGGTCTACAAGCCGACAAACCCAAACGGAACTGCGGTACTCATCTGCCCCGGTGGAGGTTATCAAGGATTGGCCATCGAGCATGAAGGCACCCAGGTGGCTGAATACTTGAACACGATTGGCGTTACCGGCATCGTTCTCAAATACCGCGTTCCACGTCGCGATCCCGGGAATCCTCAGGAAGCGCCCTTGGCTGATGCTCGCCAAGCAATGAAGCTCGTTCGCGCGCACGCTGCCGAATGGGAGATTGTACCAGATAAAGTCTGTATGTTAGGATTCAGTGCGAGAGGACACCTCTGCGTGATGGCCGCTGTTCAGTTGCCGCCAGCAGAATGTCCAAATTTCATCGTCCCTGTCTATCCCGCCTACCTCACACTCAAAGAAGATGAGTTCACCCTTCGACCTGAGCTTAAAATCACGAAATCAACGCCGCCGGCCTGCTTGATCCATGCGGGTGATGATCGCATCACAGCCATGGGTAGCATCTTGCTCTATACAGAGTACAAGAAGCAGGGGATTCCTGCCGAGTTGCATGTGTATTCCGAGGGCGGGCACGGCTTTGGAATGAAGCCGAAAGGGCAGCCTGTCAACCAGTGGCAGGTTCGAGTCGCCGAGTGGCTCGGTGCTAGTGGTTGGCTGGGGAATTGATCCCTTGCGAGGTGTCATTGATTAGTTGACTGCTCCAAAAGGAAAGAAGCTTGGCGATTGCCTCGGCTTTTGGTAACAACGTCAAGATTCGTTTCAAGGTCTCCCAATATTGTGGAACCTCAGGCCTTGAAATGTTCGCTTGCCAACAGACTCCTAATAATAATGATCATCAAAACTATCAAGATCTTGCTTGCCTCACTCTTGCTTGCCTTACTGGCAAATGCACAGAGCGAGCCCGTTCTTTGGCTCAATTTCGATGACAACGTCGACGATCAATCGGCGGAAGGCAACGAGACGATGATTCTGAATGATGCGGCATACGGCACCGATGTGCCTGGGGCGCTTGGCGTTGGCAGATCACTCGTGCTCGCAAATGGAGACTGGGAAAACCAGGGTGTCCGTGTGGAGGGAACCGAGAGTTTGAATACAGACGAGTTCACCCTCGCCTATTGGATCAATCCCGCAGGGCCGCAAGGCAATGCAGGTCTTGAACGGCTCACCAGTCGTGGAGGAGATACTTTTGAAACGGCCATTGGAGATCGAAACGCGGTGGGCGGTGCTGAACCCCTCACGCTTAGCTATTATCAAGGCGGCTGGGAATCAACGGATATCACTGTTCCCGAGAAAGAATGGACGCACATTGCATGGCGCAACACTGAAGCAGGGGATCTCGAGCTTCTTGTGAATGGGGAACAGGTGTTCTCCGGCGTGGGGGTTCCTGCCGGAAATATCCCTGCGGATGCCCACATGACCATTGGGACTCGCCACAGTGAGGTCGAAGGGTTTGAAGGACTGATGGATGATTTGCGACTCTATGATGTGGCCCTAACGGATGAGGAGATCCTAGCATTGGTAACGCCAACGCCCAGCCTGCCGCCCTTCGTTGGCATATGGACGTTCGACGGTGACGCCGCTGATAGTTCGGACAACGGCAACGATGGTGAGCTTGTCGATGGCGCGACGTTTAGTGACGACACGGCTAGAGGTGAGGGTGGGCAATCGCTACTCCTCGCGGACGGTGGGCATGTGCTGGTGGAGCACTCAGAGTCTCTCAATATTACCAATGCCATTTCCATTGGTGCCTGGGTCAAGCCTGTTGGTGAAAATGCCTGGGATGGGGTGATTGCAAAGAACCCTAGTGAAGGCTCCGGCGACAACCATGCTGGCAACTACGAGCTACGGGTAGCAAGCGGCACTAGGCATCTCCACTTTCTACATCAGCAGGGCGGGGCCAATGATACAGCGACTCATGATGGTGGTGTGGAAACGATTATCGAGCCAGATGTCTGGACGCATGTTGTGGTAACGGCCGAGACCGAAAGCGGGGATGTGAACTTGTATATCAACGGCGAACTGATTAAGACTCTGGGAGGATTTGTCGCTGTTGAAGAGTTTCCGACCAATGAGAACCCCTTGTTTATCGGATCGCGGGCGGATTTGTTCACCTCCTTTGACGGTCTTCTCGATGAAGTGGTGCTACACAATGCCGTCCTCGACGAGGCCGAAGTCGAGAATCTCTTTAGCAATGGCTTGCGCCCACCTGGTGATGCCGATGGCGATGGCATGCCGGACGAATGGGAGGTGGCCAATGGATTAGATCCGAATGATCCCGCAGATGCGGCTCTCGATGGGGATGGTGATACTCTAACGAACGTGCAAGAGTTTGCGCGCCGAACCAATCCCAACGAAGTAGACACCGACATGGATGGCCTACAAGACAATGTGGAAACGAAAACCGATGTCTGGCTTAGCGCCACGGATACGGGCACGAATCCTACTCGGCCTGATACGGATAGGGACGGCTTGCTGGACGGTGTCGAAACAAACACCGGCATCTTCGTGAGCGCGGACGACACGGGATCGGACCCGCACGTAAAAGACACCGATGGCGACGGTGCCCAGGACGGTCTTGAAGTCTCGGGTGGTTTTGATCCAACCGATCCGCAGAGCGTAGCGTCAATCCAACTCAAGGGTGGTAACTTTACCGTTCGCCACGTCACGTCACCTTCCATTGCTGATCGCTCGTCGATGGAGGCCGTCTTGGCAGGCGAGGAGCAGCCTGTCGAAGAAATCACCGTGCAGCGCGGCTTCGTCAACTTTGCTGATGATCAGGCACGTGCCTTTAGAGACACGATTGAACCTTACCCACTTTGGGGGCCGGACGGCAATGATGAACGAGCGCCGGCGGTTGGTGGTGGACCCAACCATAACAATTTCGCGATTGAAGTGATCGGAAAGATCTTTATCCAGGAACCGGGCGGCATGGTCACGATCGGTGTCAATAGTGACGATGGCTTTGTCTTGACGATCGACGGGATAGAGATTGGGGAAGCTGGTAATCGTGGTCGTCAAGACAGTCTCTTTACAGTTGATCTTGCAGCGGGTCAGCATGACCTCATACTGACTCATTGGGAAAACGGCGGAGGAGCCGGAGCGAACATGTTTATCGCGCGTGGCTTTGGAGAACTTGCTTTTGAGGAGGTTGATTTCGAACTTCTCAACGCCTTTGACATTGGCCTGGCTCCATTAGACGGAGACGATTCGGATGGCGATAACTTGGCAGACCTCTGGGAGAACTTCTATTTCGGCGATTTGAGCAAGGATGGCTCCGGTGACGAAGACGGCGATGGCCTAACCGATCTTGCAGAGTTTCAGAATCGCGGTATTCCAACGGAGAAAGACACTGATGGCGATGGCCTGGAAGACGGCCCAGAGGTAAACATTCATGGCAGCAGTCCGATCCTTGTCGATACCGATGGCGATACGCTCTCAGACGGGGATGAAGTGACCGTGCATATGAGTGATCCTGCGTCCACGGATAGTGATGGCGATGGCGCGTTCGACTCGGTCGAGGTCAATCCTCAGTTCGACACCGATCCTAACGACGCGGCCTCCGTGCCAGACGTCATCGTTGCCCTCACCTCCGGTCCATGGATGGCCCCTGCTACCTGGGGTGGCACCGCCCCCACTGCTGGCAACAAATACGCTGCGCTTGCGGGGCTCTCCGACAAGCTAACGACGACAGACGGTTCGTTTGCAGGTGATTCGCTGACACTCATTGGTGCCACGCTGGAACTCGCACATTCGGGTGCTGTCGAGGTTGATTTGATCACTAGTAATGCGCTCATCCAGTCTTCCAGAAGCAACAGCATCTCCGGAAAGATCACGTTGGGAGGCGATAGCACCATTGATGTGGGCGACAACGAACTCTCGATTGGTTCGTTACTTTTGGGATCAGACGGAGTGAGGCTGACCGGTGGTTCCGCCGATATCCGTGCGGGTGAGATCCTAATCAATGGGCCTGCTAGTGCGCTGACTGGGAACATCGATATCATTGGCACGGACGTTAACCTTCTTTCGGTCAATGGCCTGGGAGGTGCGGGTGAAGGGGATGTTCTCCTCGAAGGATCCCGCCTGACCGTAAGCTCTCCAGCCACGTTCTGCGGCAGACTGCTCATTCGTGGCGATAACTTCACCCTTGGTCTGGATGCTGACCTATCAATGAACGATCTCCTTGGAGTTGATGAGAGTGGCAATCCGCAATTCAGCCTGCGCGCGGATCTACCTACGGCGACCTTCGGGGTAGAAGGCCTACTTGGCGCGGGCTTTGATGCCACGCATGCCACGGGTGCCGCGAACCTAATCCTCGATGAATCACTTCAATGTATCCCACCAGACTGTGATGACCCAACCGCGGATTCGGACGGTGATACAGTGACCGATTGTGATGAGCTGCTCGTTTATGGTACAAATCCTAACAACGCCGATACCGATGGTGATGGCCTCGACGACGCTGTGGAGATTGCCGGTCCAACCCTTCCCAAGGAGGCAGACACCGATGGCGATGGAATCGAGGATGGTGTTGATCCGGACCCACTCGTGTTCAATGCCGGTGGCGGAGGTGGTGCTGACAACCTCCTCGTGAATGGTTCCTTCGAGGAACCGGTTCTGAATAACGTCAATGTGAATAATCTAGGAACAGTACCCACGGGATGGAGTCAGACCGGGGACGATACGACCTGGAACTTGATTAGAAACGATGGTTCCCCTTACGGAAGTGGCGTGGACAACGCCGCCGAGGGCTCGCAGATCATCGATCTCAACGGGATCTTTGAGATCTTCCAGAACTTCACCCTGACCTCGGACACCGATGTCTTGTTTGGCGCTTCGTTTGCCAATCGCGAAGGTCATGATGGATCAGAGCCCTCGACGGTTGGAATCTATGATGCTGCAGGGGAGGAATTGCTCTCGCCGGAGGTGTCTGTGGACACTTCGGACGAACCGATCCCCTCGGACGTCTGGGTCAATGGTCAGGATGGTATCAGCCTCTCGGCAGGTGACTATCAAATCCGCATCGCCTTGAACAATTTCAACAATGTCGATGCGGTATTCGTCAATGTCAGTGGAGGTGGGATACCTCCCACCGCCGATACCGATGGCGACGGCGCGTCCGATGAAGCCGAAGGCATTGCCGGAACAGATCCCAACGATCCGACTTCATTCTTCCGAGTGACGACAGTCACTGGCAGCGGCAATATCCTGGAATGGTCTACGGTCGCTGGGAAAACCTACGATGTGCAGTACTCCGCAGACCTAACCACCTGGGAAAATGTCGCGACCGACGTTGCCGGTGGCACTCACGAAGACACCGATGCCGGTCGACTTGGCGGCGCTAGCGCGTACTATCGCGCAGCTGTTAGGTAGGGTAAGATTGTAATAGATTTTACTATCTTATTTGATTCAGTCGGGTGCCAGATTTGGATGTCATGAGCGTATGACAATCGAAATCCACAAGTTGATATAAGCAGGTCGAACGAAGTTTTAGAGTTCGACAGTGATGAAGCGCTACGGCATGTTAGAGGGTGTGTTTCGCGCCCTATTAAACGCTGGATGCAGTTCATGCCGTTGTTGCTTGGTTTTTGCGGTTCTAATTGCCCTGAATCTTGGAAACAAGATGCATGGTCAAGATTTCATTATTTCAGAATTCTTAGCCGCCAGTATGAGAGGATTGCGTGACGACAATGGGGACGCTTCTGATTGGATCGAGATCTTCAATCCTAACTCAGAGCGTTTGTCCATGCAGGGGTGGAGCCTGACAGATGATCCAGACGACCTTGCCAAGTGGTCGTTTGCCGACACAGCGATCGAGGGACAGAACTTTCTACTGGTCTTTGCAAGCGGCAAAGATAGATCTGATCCCGCAGGTCTGTTGCACACCGACTTTGGCCTTGATCGCGATGGCGAATTCTTGGCGCTGGTTAGGCCCGATGGCACGATCGCCTCATCGTTCGCCTCCGAGTTTCCCCAACAGAGAACCGATGTTTCGTATGGTCGGCAAATGGACATTGCTGTGACTACCTTGGTTAAGGGCGATGCAGCAGCTTCGTTTTTAGCTTCGGTCGATGGTGCTGTGGACCCCAGGTGGCTGCAACTGGACTTCGATGACTCACATTGGGACGAGGTGACCATGGGAATTGGCTATGATTTGGCGGAACCACCTGAATTGGAAAGGGAGCTGGGGGACGTGTCGCAACCTGGTGATCTCGTGATGCCTACCTCGACGAGATCACCCGAAGGCGAAGAGGCTGATAAAGCGATCGATGACCGGAACGGGACGAAGTATCTGAATTTCGACACGGTCAACGCTGGCTTAACAGTGACCTTGTCACGTGGTGCGTCCGCTGTGACTGGGTTGCGTTTCACTTCGGCCAACGATGTGCCGAGTCGTGATCCGACACGCTTTGTGTTGTCGGGATCGACTGATGGCAGTGTCTTCACTGAGGTGGCAAGCGGCCCGATCCCGGAATTCACGAGTCGCTATCAGGGGGTTGAGGTCACTTTTGACAATGATCGAGCCTTTTCACAGTATCGATTGCTTTTCCCAGAGGTGCGCGATGCCGCCAGCGCTGTGGCGGTGCAGATTTCCGAAGTCGAGTTTCTATCATTGATGGAGATAAGTTCGCTCGAAGAGATCGGTTTGGAAGGTGCTGTGATCGAACCGACCTCTAGCAATTCACCGCTCGAGGAGGAAGTCGACAAGGCGATCGATGGTGATCTCGCCACCAAGTATCTGAATTTCGACAAGCTCAATGCTGGGTTCACGGTGACGACTAGGGACAGTGTCAGTGTGGTGTCCGGGCTTCGTTTGACCTCGGCCAATGATGTGCCCGGCCGAGATCCCACAAGCTATGCCTTGGAGGGTTCAAACGATGGCGAGAACTTCACAGCGATTGCCGCAGGTCCCCTTCCGACCTTCCCGGACCGCTTTGCTTCACTTGTTGTGGACTTTTCTAACGAAATCCCTTATGTCCATTATCGCCTTCTGTTCCCGACCATACGCGACACGAATGCCGCGGCCGTGCAGATTGCTGAAGTTGCCTTTCTCAGCAAGGTGGTAGATCCCAACAGCATTGAGGAACTCATTACCACGGATGTTTCCAACGGGCTTTACAAGTTGGCAACGAATGCTTTCCTACGTATCCCGTTCACGCTTGAGGACAACGCCAAGTTAGAGGCACCAGCACTGAGTGTTTGGTATGATCACGGCTTCATTGCCTATCTAAATGGGGCCGAGATTACGCGCGACAACATCCCCTTTGTGGCAAATCGATCACCTGACGAGGCGCAGCATGCGGCGCGGTTCGATCTTTCACGCTTTGCTCATTTGTTCTTGCCTGGCGAGAACGTGCTCGCGCTGCACGGCTTGAATGATGCGATTGATAGTCCTAATTTCTTGTTGAGGGCGGAACTCTCGGACACGCGGGTGACTCTAGGTGAAGACGCCTACTTTGGTTGGCCAACGCCGCAAGCAGCGAACGCGGATGGCAGTCTCGGGATCGTCCACGATATTAGCGCTAGTGTGGAGCGCGGCTTCTTCGAGGATTCCTTTCCACTGGCACTCACGACGGCTACCGAGGAGTCGATCATTCGTTACACGGTCGATGGCAGTATCCCGACGCGCAAGAATGGTCTGCTGTATACCTCACCTATCACCATCGATAGAACAACGGTGCTCCGGGCTGCAGCGTATCGTGATGACTGGTTGCCGTCATCGGTGCTAACGCAGAGCTATCTGTTCGCCGCCGATATCATTGATCAGACGCGTCAGTCAGCTTTGGCCTCCGGGTTGCCAGCTAGATGGAACTCGCAGGACGCGGATTACGGACTGGATTCCCGGGTGCCATTGAAGGCCGAGGAAATGACCGCCTTACCATCGATCTCACTCGTCCTCGATCCAGAAAGCATGTTTGGCGGTCGTGGCCTCTACGCCAATCCCAACTCTCGAGGTGGCAACTGGGAGCGAGCGGTTTTTTTTGAGTGGATCGATTTTACTAACAACCATTCATTTGGGAAAGATGCTGGGATTCGTATTCAAGGGGGCGCTTTCAGGAATTTCAGTCTCACCTTGAAGAAGTCGTTTCGCATCATCTTCCGTGAACGCTATGGTGCCCGGCGATTGGACCAATCCATCTTTGGTTCTGAAGCAGCGCCGGAAACAGATAGCATTGTTCTACGCGCAAACGGCAACGATGCCTGGAAATGGGGCGATCGCTCGACGCTCTACATTCGAGATGCTTTCGCGATGGAAAGCATGCGGGCGATGGGTAATGTTGCTTCACACAGCACGTTCGCCCACCTTTACGTCAACGGCCATTACTGGGGGCTCTACAATCCAGTGGAACGGCCTGATGCCGCCTTCTCGTCCATTTATCATGGCGGTGCCCGAAATTCATGGGATGCGCTCAATCAAGATTCTGTGCCGGATGGCAATAGCGATGCCTGGGATCGGTTGCTAACACAGTTGCATTCGGGCGTCTCTAGCAATACTGCCTACCAACGCTTGCAAGGCAGGGGTCCGGATGGCATTCGCAATCCAAAGTTTGAGGTCTTGCTCGATGTCGACAATTTGATCGATTACATGCTGCTGAATTTCTACCTCGGCAATGCCGACTGGCCGGGGCGCAATCATTGGTATGGGATCAATCGCGACGGCGAACAAGGCTTTCAATTCTATCCGTGGGACTCGGAAACGGCAATCGGCCTTCGGTCGAGTGTGACAGCAAATCGCACAGGCGCCACTGGCGCTGTCGCTCGTCCCTTTGCGGCGCTTCGCAACAACGCGGAATTCCGTATTCGCTTCGGTGATCGCGTGCATGAGCATTTCTTTAATGGCGGACCATTCTACGTCGATTCGCGTGCGCCTGTTTGGAATCCGCTCGCACCGGAGAAGAACCAACCGGCACGTCGCTTTGCGGCGCTGGCCGCACAGGTCGCGGCAGCAATTGCTCCGGAGTCTGCGCGATGGGGTGATCAACTTGGATCACAGCTATTCACTCGTGCGGGCCATTGGCGCCCGGAACGCGACAATCTATTAAACAATTACTTTCCGCGTCGATCGGCCATTGTGCTAGATCAGCTTCGCACTGCTCGGCTCTACCCCGAGATTGACGCGCCCATCTTTAGCCAGCACGGAGGCGATGTGGATCTCGGCTTCTCCCTAACAATATCAAGCACCTCGGGTGTCATACGCTATACAAGAGATGGCACTGATCCAAGGTCGTCTCCGACAGCACAAACGTATGTTACACCAGTCATCCTCAACGATTTGACGACGGTGCATGCTCGCACGTTGCGCAATGGCGAATGGAGCGCCTTGAACACAGCCACCTTCGTCGTCGGAACTCCAAGCTTGGTCATCTCTGAGCTGGACTACCATCCAGCGCGTCCAAGTGAACGTGAGATCGCCGCTGGATTCGATGACAAGGATGACTTTGAATTCCTGGAGCTGTTTAATCCTAGCTCCTACGGTATGAATCTCACGGGACTCCGCTTCAGCAACGGCGTGGCTTTTGATTTCAACTCGTCTAACATTTCTCAGGTTCGAGGGGGCGAGCGTGTGGTCCTGGTTCGCAATGCGGCTGCCTTCGCGGAACGTTATGGAGCGATCGCTACCGTCGCAGGCGAGTATGGCGGGCAGCTTGCCAACTCAGGTGAACGTGTGACGATTATCGCTGCAGATGCTTCGACCTTGGTCGACTTTACCTACAATGATCGCCTCCCCTGGCCGACCGCGGCCGATGGAGCCGGAAGCGCATTGGTTTTCCGCAACAGCGATGACGATTCTGCCCTCGCGGAGAGTTGGACTGCGGAGGCGGTTACGCCGGGCGAAACACCAAAGCCACGTGCCGCACGCGAGATTGAACTCACGCGCGAGGGGGATGACTTGTTGATCTACTTTCTTGTGGATGCTGAAGTTGCCTACGCTGTGGAAACTAGCACTAACATGTCCGCTGGCTGGCAAGTCGAACGACGTCTGGAGCCGGCCCCTGATGCTGGTGTGGTGAGAGTCCGAGTGTTACTCGCGCCGGATCACCAAGAGACACGGTTCTACAGAATACGAACCGAGCCGTGAGTTCTTGCAGACGAGGCCATCAATAGGAATGGGTCGCTAGGTGCTGCTTCAGCAAATCTTTCCCGTAGTCGTTCCCGTTTGGTGTTCGCACGGTGGCGTGGATGTGATTCTTGGTCGCTGTACGGCTTCTGCCGAGGGCAATGGGGCGCTGGTGGTCGAACTCGATCAGGACAACGGGGCTGTGAATACGGTAGTAGAAGACCGCGTCTTTGTTCATCTCGCCGATCCAGGCGAAGCGCGTGCGGTCGAGGTGTTTCTCAACCTCTGCCATTTTCACTTTGGCATGGCCTTCTTTGAGATTATGAATCCAGAGTCCGGTTAGCTTGAGAAAGACCTTCTTCTGTTCAGCTTCCAGCTCCGAAACTGGCAAACCTTCGTAGGGAATCACGACGTTGTCATGAAACGCCTCGGAGTTTGAATTGGTGCCGTCTTTCTCGCTCTTCAGAACGGCTTTGGCCTTCTGGGCGTCGGTTAGGTTGTTGGCAAACTTGAGGGCCAGATCCTGTTCTTCTTGAAGAACGATGGTGCCTTTGTGCTTGCCTTCATCTGCCCAGACCGGCTCCGAGCCGAGAAAAAGTGGGGTCATCACAACCTGCTCGCGGAGTACGAAGTAGTTGATGATGCAGTGGTGCCCGTCGAATTGAAATCCCCAGGGCTCGGTGTCGGAAGGCTCGCCCATCATTGTGATGAAGTAGGCCCAGCGACCGTAGCCGTATTCACCCTCGCGACCGCTGAGCTCGGCGATGGTGTGGTTCAACTTCATGATGTCCTGTGTCGTTTTGAGTCCTTTGGCACTTAGTCCCGCACCGATCATGGCGAAGCCATGGTTGCGCTGCTCTTCTGACATTTCTTCAAAGCTAACGCCCTGTCTCGGGAGGCTGTGCTGATTTGCCCAGCGCCGCCATTCATTATCGTTGACAGGGAACTTCGTCTTCTTTCGTTGGTCGTCGGTTAGTCTCTTGAGGAATGCGTCCGCCGCCTTCTTTACTGCTTTGGTAGAAACGCCAGTCGATTGTATTGAATACAGGCCCTCCTCAACGTTGCCGTCCGAAGTCACTCCGACAAATTTCTCGGCGAGCGCCTTCTTCTCTAACTCAGCAAATCGATTGTTACCGCCTCTACTGTTACGCTTCTGTTGAGCATTGGTGGTCGCCAGCGCGATGCTGCTGATGAGCATCAAACGGAGTAATGAGGATTTCATGAGAAAGCATTACCGGAATTGTCTGGCTTGGGCAAATCCAGAGGTGGGACACGATCAATCACTCTGGCAACGTATGGATCACTTCCGAAGCTCTTTCCTCAACGGTTTGTCGACAGCGAAGGCTTCTGGAAAATCTGCCGCGTTGACACCTCCGCGCGATCTTAGGCGTTTGTTCTGCTGTCGACCGCGGGGAGGATTGACGGGAATGGCCATGCCACCCAGGTCTTCCATCATCTCATAGAGCCGTTTCTGCATCTCGTTTCGGATCTTGGCGAAAGCGGGATCGTGAATGAGATTGTTCTGCTCTTCCGGATCCGCCTGGATATCGAAGAGTTCGTCTGTATCCCAAACGCCGTAGTAGGTGATGTACTTGTAGTGATTCCCCCGCAAGGCGAAGTGAGTGGGCGTCTGCGGATAGTTCTGTTCCCAATAGTAGACGTAGAAGAAGTAGTCGCGCCACGGGATCTCCTCACCTTGGGCTAATGGCAGGAAACTCTTTCCGTCCATGTGTGGCGGTTTCTCTATACCCATGGCTTCCATCACCGTGGGAGCGACGTCGATGTTCGCGACGACCTCATCCACGACAGTGCCACCGTTGAAGAGTTCCGGGCACTGCATCACCATGGGCACCCGGCTGGACGTTTCATAGGCGACGCGCTTGTCAATCAATCCGTGCTCGCCAAACATGTAGCCATTGTCGCCCATGTAGATCACCAGGGTGTCGTCATGGATGCCCATCTTCTTCAGCTGTTCTATCACGGTGCCGATGCTGTCATCGACGGATCGCAAGGCTTCACAATAACTGCGCAGCAAAGCTTCGGCCGTCGAGCCGCTGTGAAGCGGGAAATCCATCCCATGCCAGCTATTGCGCTGATCGAGCAACCAACGAGGTCGATTTAGCTTATTGTCAGTCAGCTTCTGAGCAGAGGCAGGCAGCGTGAACGGGACCTCTGACAGCGTGCCGGCATACTTCGGCTCCGGAGTGAACGGCCCGTGGACCGCTTTGTGAGATAAATAGAGAAAGAAGGGTTTTTCGCGGTCCTTCTGTTGTTCGAGGAACTCCACGGCATAGCGGGACAGCAGCGACGTTATGTAGCCGTCCTGCGGCACACGTTCGCCATTCACATTGATTGTGTAATTGGGGCCTGGAGGATAGTAATTTCCTTGCCCTTTGAAACTAACCCAGTAGTCAAAGCCTGGCCGAGGTTCGTCACTGGCGTGTCCCATATGCCATTTGCCCACGAAGCCGGTGGCGTATCCCGCTTCCTGAAGATACTGCGGAAAGAAGAGGGTGCCTTTGGGAACGGGACGCTGGTTGTCGATCACACGGTGACGAAAGGTGTAGAGGCCTGTCAGGATCGAGGCCCGACTGGGCGAACAGAGTGAAGTGGTGACAAAGGCGTTCTTCAAGTGAACGCCTGCCTTGGCCATGGCATCCATGTTGGGCGTCCGCGCCAAGGGATGCCCGATGAAGCCCATGGCATCATAGCGGTGGTCGTCGGAGAGGATGAAGACCACATTGCGAGGTTTGGCGCCGGGAACCTTCATCGAGACAACGTCGTCCGGTACCGGGGTTACATCGGAGAACGCTGTGCCCGCGAACAGGGCGACCCCCAAAAGTGTGGTGTGGATTCTGTTCATAATGAATAGGGGTTCAGTCGTCGGTTGCTGCCGTCTAATGGTGGTAACGGTGCAGCACCGTGTGGTCCAATACATTAGTCGGATCTTGATTTGAACCGGGGATCTTTGTTTTCATTCCTTCTGTTGAATGAACACATCGCTGAGCAGAAGACAATTCGTTGAACGTGGTCTAGCCCTGAGTGCTGGCCTGGCACTCACACCGTTCGCCCGACCGGTGGCTGCCAAAACCACTCAGGTGGATGCCGAAGGCTACTTCACATTAGGACAGAGGGATGGCCACTGGTGGCTGATCAATCCTAAAGGGAGCCCCTTCTTTACGATTGGTCTCAACCACATCGATCCAGCAAGTCTACGCTATCCGGAGAACATCCATCTCTGGCGAGACAAGTATGAGGGGAGCACCTTGAAATGGATCCAGGAATCCGTCGTTCCGAACCTGAAGACATGGGGCTTCAACACAGTAGGCTGGGTGCAAGAAGTCACGGTGCGCCAGTGGCGGCATTCGCGTCCGTTCACTGTGGATGAGTACAAGGCCTTGCAGATGCCCTACTGCCATCTGCTACCATTCATGGAATCGCATCAGTGGGAGAAACACAATGTCCACTACGATTTCTTCAGCGACGATTGGGTGGAACGCTGTGACTATATCGCGCGCTCTCATTGCGCGGAGCTGAGCGATGATTCGAATCTCATCGGTTACTTTTACAGTGACTGTCCGACTTGGACGCACGATCGGCCGCACAATCGGTGGCGTGGGCCGATCTTCGACCCCGAGCGATTAAAGACTGAGAAAGGTCGAAAGGAACTCAGAAAACTCGCCCATCAATATTACAAGACGACCCACGATGCTATCCGTCGCCACGACAAGCATCATCTCATTCTTGGGGACCGCTATGAAGCCAACGCCCACATCGCCAAGCCTGTCATGGAGGCTGCCTTACCGTTTGTCGATGTGCTATCTTTTCAGGATTTCCGCGATCCGCTAACCCACCTCGACCACTGGCACAAGGAAACGGGCAAACCGGTGCTGCTCGCCGATGCTGCGGGGATGATAGAAACGGAGGACGGCTGGCGACTCAACGATGGCAATTGGTATGAGAAAAATCTGGACGGTCTGTATGAGAACCCGGGTTGTATTGGCTTTCACCTCTGCGGAGCCTATCAGCGCAACAAAGCCAGGAAGCGTGGCCTACTTGATGAGTTCGAGAAGCCTGATCCAAAGAATGTGCCTTTGATCAAGGCGGCGAATGAGAAGATCGTGCGCCTGATGAAGGAACGGTTCTGAAGATGAACGGCTCGGCCTAGCAACCCTATCGTCGTGCCATCTCTAGCACCTTCATGGCGGCGTTGTGCCCAGGGATGCCGCTGACGGCGCCACCGCGTTTGGCGGCGGATCCACAAAGAAAGATGTTGGGATACTCAGTTTCAACTCCCCACTGCCCCACTTCATCCTCAGATTCAGCGAATGGCCAACTGAGATCGCCGTGGAAGATGTTGCCTTTCGGTAGGTGAATCTTCTTCTCCAGATCGACTGGGCTCATTGCCTCGATGCAAGGATCGCCGTTGCCATCTCTTGCCAGACAATCTTCGATGGGCTCGCCGAGAAACTGATCGATGCCGGCGAGATACTTCGCAATCACTTCGTCCCGCACCGTTTCATTGTCCTTTTCAAATAGTCGATAAGGCGTGTCCAACCCGAATAGGGTAAGCGTATGGAATCCGCGTCGATTCAAATCATCCGGAAGAATGGAGTTGTCTGTTAGTGTGTGGCAATAAATCTCTCCAGGAGGTTTGCTAGGTGTCTTGCCTGACATACTCTCTTCATAAGCAGCCAACATTTGCTCATAACCCTCATCGATATGAAAGGTGCCCGCAAAGGCTTCGGCGGGTGCGCATTGTTTCGAGAGAAGTTGAGGAAGACGCTCTAGCAACATGTTGATCTTGAACCCGGCACCTTCTAAGGGTGGCGCCTCAGACTTACTCGCTGCTCCGGTAAGTTGGTTGAGAATTTGAGCCGATGCGTTGCATAGAACAAAGCGAGCATCTGTCTCGACCGTTGTCCCATCTGCCTCAATGGTAAGAGAAGACCGCTTCTTGCCAGGAGCGACGTGGGAAACACTCGCTTCGGTGACGATCTCGACATTGCCTGTGCTCAATGCGACACGAACGAGTTCATTCACCAGGGCACCCATACCGCCGACAGGAACTCGCCATTCTCCGGTTCCCCGTCCAATGACGTGATAAAGAAAGGATCGATTCTGTATCAGAGACGGGTCATGCGGAAACGTGGATAGGCCGATTCTTCCATCGGTAAACACCAAGCCTCGAATCAAATCATCTGAAATTAGGCGTTCGATCGCTTGGCCTAATGGATTCTCGATCAAGTCTTGCCAGGCATCCTCACCATCCGTTCCCATTTGATGGCGCATGTCATCTCGAGAAACGAGCGGCTTTGTTAGACTTGGCCAAACAGCTGTAGCCAGTTGGCTCTGCATATCCTGAAGCGCGAGATAGCCCAGGTAGTCGTCCTCACTTCCTGTGAGTGCGAGGAAGGCCTCTCGATTGCTATTCGGATCGTCGTTTCGAATCAGCAATTCACGCAAGTTCCCGTTCTCAAACGCAGGTGTATAAGAAGCGGTCTTCCGCGACTTGAGCTGAAGACGCAGACCGAGATTCTTGATGATCTTGTCTGGTACGAGACTAACGAGATATGAATAAACCGAGAGCCTGGCACCCACGCCAGTGAAGGCCTGCTTCGACTGCGTGGCGCCTCCAATCTCCGCGTTCCGCTCGGCGACTAAGACAGACAATCCCGCCTTGGCGAGATAAGAGGCTACCACGAGGCCGTTGTGCCCGCTGCCGATGATCACGGCGTCGTACGATGGTTTGATAGAGCTCATGGAGATTGTTCTAAGCGACGCAGACAGCAAGCTAGAGAATAAAGCTTTAGGTGTCTACGGCTGGTTACGCTATTGTTTCTCCTCTTTGCGACATCCGAGTATTGCATTCTTCGGACGCGAAGTGCATGCTCACAAGCCAAGCCAGGAAGCGCCGCGTCGTCTTGAAACTCGATCTGGAAGAGCCTTATCGATGCAACCTGGACGTGTTTGCTGGTTGCCAACAGTATGCCGCCGAAGTGGAATGGGATTGTATGATCAATCCATTTGCGGATCGAGTTCTCTCGTCCAAGCGAGAAACTGGATCTTTCGACGGCGTGTTAGCGCATGGCACCGAACCACTTGTACAGGCAGCAAGGCGGACTGGCGTGCCCATAGTCAACGTTTCGGTGGACGCTCCTCGTGGCGTGCCCTCGGTTATCCCGGATTGTGGGGCGGCCGGAGCAATGGCTGCTGAACATCTCTTGGGTCGAGGGTTTCGGCAGTTCGGCTTTCTCGGATTCTCGCGCAACCCCTTTTCACGCCGACAGCGCGAGGGGTTTCACTCCGCTCTCAAGCAAGAAGGTTTCCTGTGCACGGACCACAGATTTGGACTCAATAGCTACATTGCTAGCGCCAAAGGCTGGGAGACCTTTATCGCCGGGCTGAACGCTTGGGTCGACACATGGACGTCACCCATTGGACTCTATGTGACCGAAGACTTACCATGCCGTTACTTGATCGAGGTCTGTCAATCTAGAGGACTGCAAGTGCCGCAGGACGTGGCGATTGTTGGCTCACACAATGATGAAGTGATCTCTACTTCGTCTTCCCCAAGTTTGACGAGCATTGATCACGGCTACTTTAAAGTTGGGTATCGAGCCGCCGCGATGCTTGGGCGCTTAATGAAGGGCCGTAAGTCGCCATCTTCGCCAGAGTTGGTGCCTCCGGCAGAACTGGTGTTCCGCCAGTCGACCGATTCCGTTGCCGTGGACGATTGGCTCGTGAGCCGGGCGCTGAATTTTATCGCGGCCCATAGTCACGAACCCATGGGTGTGATTGATGTCGCTAACAATGGTGCGACTACCCGCCGGACTCTCGAACGAAGATTCAGGCAATCGCTAGATCGAAGTATCTCCGAAGAAATCACGCGCTTCCGTTTGGAGCGAGCCAAGAGGCGAATGGTCGAAAGTGATGCTGCCTTGGATTGGAAATGGGAGATCATCCAGCAAGACGCCGAGCGATGTGCAGTCCGCATGTCCTCGATTGAACCCCTAACAGGACTGCGGCATCAAATCACTTATGCCGCTGACCCTAACCAAGAATCTTTGGAAACGGAGATTATGGTTCACAACCCGAGCGACCAGGAAGTGGCCTTTTCTCATTGGACCACGGCAACCTTGGCCCCTAGTGGCCGTGGCGAGGTCACCCCTCAAACCGAAATCATTGTACCGGCTGATTCCTTCGTCCCGGATGATCGGGATTTCAATGCGTGGATGGAAGGCATGACCGGCACGGCTGACAAGTCACCTCTACGTTGGGTCGGGAAATGGAAAGAGATCGGCGATCTCATGGCTACCCCCTTGCATGATCCCTACTTCGCCGTCTACTCCCATGAGCTGGATTCAGGGTTAGTGCGTACCTTTGACCGCAACGTGACGCCCGGCTTCGATATCTGGGGTTTGGGCTACCCGCCATCCGAGAAGCGGCAGCGTGAATTCACTGACCAACTTCCGACGACGGGCTATATAGAGATCTGGAATGGAACCACCTTGGGTTACTCTTGTGATACCTTAAGCAAGATTGATGCCGGCGAGTCGATTCAATGGACCGAGAGAATGTTCTCTGTGTCCGGTCTTAAGCACGCCTCTAATCTTCGCGATGAGGTCTCCAAGCGTAGCAAGGCTGCGTTAGCCGGAGAGTCGAAGAATAACGACCTGATCGAGAGCATTGATCTTCAAACGATCGCCACCGGAAAACCGGAGGTGAATTGGTTCCAATGGCGACCTGCATTGATTCCAGGAACGCCAAGCACCGTCCTTGTGACAACTCAAGAGCTTCGCCCTTCCCAAACCAACGGATACTACGACATCTTTGCTTTCACCAGCCAGGATGGCGGGAATTCCTGGACCGAACCGAAAAAGGTCCCGTCCTTGCAACGGGTGCGTCAGGCAAACGACTTTGACCGAGTTGCAGGCGATCTTTGGCTTTCCTGGCATCCGCAATCAAAGCGCGTGCTGGCAACCGGGAAGACCTTTCACTTTGCTCAAGGCAAGCGTGAGGATAATCAACGCGAAGAGGTGTCCTACGCGGTGTATAATCCCAGTGATCAATCGTGGTCTGGATTAAAAACGGTGACCTTGCCTGAGACGGATTCATCTGGCCAACACTTTGTAACGCCAAATGCTGGGTGCAATCAACCAGTCGTGTTGGGGGCGGGCGATATCCTGTTACCCATACGCTATCAGAAACACCCTGATTCGGTGAATTACACGACCACCGTTGCACGGTGCACGTTCGACGGGTAAACCCTGAACTATCTGAACCACGGGACAGAACTGTCACACCCCAAGGGGCGCGGTCTCTATGAACCTTCGCTGACGCAGTTTCAGAATCGATACTTTCTAACACTTCGTGCCGATCATTCTGCGTATGTGGCAGTAAGTGATGATGGCCTAACATTCCCTGATGGCATCACGGATTAGCGCTTTGATGACGGCGAGCCTCTCGGAAGCTACAATACCCAACAGCATTGGATGGTGCACCCTCAAGACAAAGAACTCTTTCTCGCCTACACAAGGCGAGGTGCGAGCAACGATCATATCTTTCGCAATCGCGCTCCCCTATTCATCGCCCAAGTCGATACCAGGACTCTCCGAGTGATACGCGATACCGAGCGCGTGCTCGTGCCTGAGAACCATGCGCCCCTCGGAAACTTTGGAGTGTGTCAGCTTTCCGAAAGTGAAACTCTAGTAGTGACTTCCGAATACCTTCTCCGCAACACGAAACGTGCAGGAGAACCCAACCGCGTTCTGATGGCAAAGATTCGTTGGAGTCCTTAGACTTTGCGACGTGTGACGACACGGCTATTTCCTTTTCCTAGCAGGCTTTGAACCGACTGGAACTTCAGGCGCTGGCCCGATTGTGCCACCAGCGACGAATTCCGCGTTGATGAAGGTCTGCCGACGGTCGTCCTTGCCGCGGGCAACATTGTTGGCCCAGCGCACAATGCGGTGTATCACTGTGCGATAATCCCAGCGGATGTGGGCAATGGAGGGCTGGCACCAGGCAAAGTCCGGGGCGGCGTCGGTGCAGATCAGCGAGACGTCCTGTGGCACCCGCAGGCCCCACCCTGCGAGGTGGTTATGAGCCGCGTGGTAGAGAAACGGTTCGTCGAGGATCAGGGCAGTGGGCGGCGTGGGGCCGAAGAGCGAATCAAGGAGTTTTCCGAAATCCTCCCTGTTCTCTTCCCAGTCCGGCATGTTGAACGCGCCGGTGGCGACGCCAGCGGCCTCGAGCTCATCAAGGAAGGCGCGCACCGCAAGCACCGGTTGTGGCTGGCGGAGCTGGCGGCGACACAAGAGCGAAATCCGACGATGTCCGAGCGCAATCAGGCGGCGGGTTGCCTCGGCGATGGCCGGCCCCTTGTCCGGCCCCGTGCCAGCGATTGGTAGCCCAACACGATGTCCGAAGTGGGCGAAGGCTGGCGCCTCCTGCTGCGCGAACCATTCCAGGACCTTCCGTGGGCCGGCGCTCACCACCCAGGTGTCCGCTTTGGTCTTCATTACGAAACGGGCGATGCGTCCGATGTTTGTTCCGAAATCGGTTAAGGTCTTGTCGGGAAAGAAGGGGGCGTGCCCCGCCATCTCAAGCTGGTGACGCAATTCGATGAAGTAGTCCGTGCCTCGAGCCGGAGAGTCGAAGGGGAGCACGGCCACACGCAGTGCTTGTGGGGTGGAACCCGCCAGCAACACAATTCGGCGTCGCCGTCGCGGGCCCTGCCCCACTAGCACTCCATCGTGCTCAAGCGTTTTAAGAGCGGCGATGATGGTCTTGGAGCCTATCGCCAGTTCCTTCGCGATCTGGTGCACTCCGGGCATTTCCCCGCTCAGGTTTCCCTTGAGAATCTGCTCCCGCAAATGGGCCGCCACCTGTTCCGCGGGGGAATGAATGCGTATAGATTCCATGTGAGCAATCTGTACCCCCAGCGACCACAGTAGTCGAGATCAAGAATTCTTGTCGAGAAGGGTGCGCACTCCAATCCTGAGGCTGTGACGCCAACTGCGCGTCGGCACGAGCACCATTCACTATCAAATCCACCATGAGTCCTCATACCAAGCAACCACACTCTTCTCTTGCCCTCGTCACCGCGCTCGCCGTCCTTGCGATTCCGGTTGCACCAGCTGCAGACTTTCTGATCGACTTTGGTGGGGACGAAGGCAATGGCGCCGGTGCTCCTGGCGAACCTTGGACCTCGATCGATGTACTGAATCAAGATGAAACGGTGGAACTCGGTGGCGGTGTCACGATCACCGCGTTGGACGATGGCTTCGGACCGAACAACCGTGGGGCTCCCAATGAAGGAGCTGAGTATGACGGTGTGATGGTGCCAGTAGAAGTGCGTGACGACTACTTTTTCAAAAACACCGACGCGGCGGGCTCGGAAGCGCGCATGCGGATCGATGGTCTACCGGCGGGCACTTACAATGTGACCGTCTTTGAAGGTCGAACCACAGATGCGGATCAGTTCGCCAAGATTTGGTCCGGTGAGGAGCCAGCTGAAGCCAATACGGAAAGTTTCGCCGCAGCGAGTTCTACCGTTGAGGTGAGTGTGAGTGACGGAGAGCCTCTTTGGTACAAGCATCTGGAAGACAATAGCGGCGGCATCAGTGGGATCATTATCAGGCAGACGAATTCTGGGCCTGCGCTAGAATCCTTCCTAATCGACTTTGGCAGTGATGAAGGCAATGGTGCTGGCGCCCCAGGAGCTCCGTGGAGCTCGATTGATGTGTTGAATCAAGATGAAACGGTGGAACTCGGTGGCGGTGTCACGATAACCGCTTTGGACGATGGCTTCGGACCAAACAATCGTGGGGCTCCCGAAGAAGGTGCTGAATATGACACTGTCATCGTGCCTCAAGAGGTACGGGACGACTACTTTTTCAAAAACACCGACGCGGCGGGCTCGGAAGCGCGCATGCGGATCGATGGGCTGCCAGCAGGCACTTACAATGTGACGGTCTTTGAGGGCCGAACCACGGATGCGGATCAATTTGCCAAGATTTGGTCTGGTGAGGAGCCAACCGAAGCCAATACGGAAAGTTTCGCCGGTGGCAGTGCTACGGTTGAGGTGAGTGTGAGTAAAGGAGAGCCTCTTTGGTACAAGCATCTGGAAGACAATAGCGGTGGCATCAGTGGCATCATTATCCGGCAGACTAGTTCTGGGCCTCCGTTAGAAACGTTCCTCGTCGATTTTGGCAGTGATGAAGGCAATGGTGCTGGCGCCCCAGGAGCCCCGTGGACGTCAATTGATGTGCTGAATCAAGATGAGACGGTGGAACTCGGTGGCGGTGTCACGATAACCGCGTTGGACGATGGCTTCGGACCAAACAATCGTGGGGCTCCCGAAGAAGGTGCCGAATATGACACTGTCATCGTGCCTAAAGAGGCGCGTGACGACTACTTTTTCAAAAACACTGACGCGGCAGGCTCCGAAGCGCGCATGCGGTTCGATGGATTGTCGGCAGGCACTTACAGTGTGACCGTTTTTGAAGGTCGAACCACGGATGCGGATCAGTTCGCCAAGATTTGGTCAGGTGAGGAGCCGGCCGAAGCGAATACGGAAAGTTTCGCCGGAGGTAGTGCCACGGTTGAGGTAAATGTGAGTGATGGGGAGCCTCTTTGGTACAAACATCTGGAAGACAACAGCGGTGGCATCAGTGGCATCATCATCCGACAAACCAGCCGTGTTGGTGGAATCATTAAGTTACTGCTAGTCAGCCGGATTACGAGAAGCTCACAAGAGGGCTTGCGCTTTGAGATTCAGTATTCCAGTCAAAGTGTTCTCGACAAGGAATCCGTCGTGCTCACGGTCGATGGTGTCGAAGTCGTGCCGACTATCACTGACACCGAAGACGGTGCTCTGATTGCCTTCGATCCGACCGAAGGCTGGGACCCTGGAACGACACACACTTACAGCCTTGCCGCCAAGGACATGAATGGCAATGAGGCGACCCGCTCTGGCGAGGGCGCATTTGTTCTGGATACGACCTTGATGCCGTTCAATACGCCGCTTGTTGGTCCCGATGGCCTCGAAGGGATGTGGGGCGTACGCTATGTTTGGGGAGCGGGTAATACCGATGACATCGATACGGCAGTCGCGGTGCTTCAGGCGTCTGACAATGCCGACTTTGAAGGCCGGGTGTTCGACACCTTTGCGGAAGTCGTCAACGACTTGGATGGCGGAATATTCCTCGAGCCGCTGCAGCCGTTGCCTGAAGAAGTCGAATTGGACGAGGACCTTCTCTGGACCGGCAGAGATTTTATCGTTTCTCACAGAGGTCACCTTATCATTACGGAGCCTGGAGAATACACCTTCGGCGTCCACTCTGCTGATGGGTTTGGCTTGCGAATTTATGGCGTCGAATTTGGCGAAGAGGCCGGACGTGCGCAGGTCGATGCCTTGTCTCCTGACACCTATGGATTTCGAGGCGTCACCGACGACTCCAACTCGCGCGCCGTGGTCAATTTCCCAGAGGCTGGCACTTACCCCATCGAGTTCTTCTGGTATGATGCTGTTGGTGGCGGCAAGCATGGCGAATTGTACTTTGCCAAAGGCAAGTTTCTCGCAGACGAAGATACGGAGATAGGCAACGTGGAAGCGGGTCAGTGGGAACTGGTGGGCACCGATCACTTGGCAGCAGGCCCTGCATTGCCTTTCGAGATTTTAAGTGTGAATGTAGGCGCGTCCGAACACACGTTTGATTTCGTGACGTTGGACGCTAACGCCATCCACGTCTTGCAACACAGTGTGAATCTCATGGACTGGGAGGCCGATGACAGCGCAGCCCTAAAGGATCTCGGCGAAGGCCAATTCCGCTTCACCGCCGCCGCCAGCGAGGACGCTCTATTGCACTACCGAGTGGGCATCTTCCCACCGCCACCGGCCTATGCCGATGACTTTGAGAGCGGTGCTGAGGGGTGGACTGCGGAAACCGCCGCAGGCGACACGCAGTGGGAGCTTGGAACGCCTAACGCTGGCACACTCACGGCAGCAGCCAGCGGGGACAACGCCTGGGGAACGAACCTTGCTGGCGATTACACCCCCGACTCGGTGACGAGCCTGCGTTCGCCAGTGATCGACCTCACCGAAGTGAAGCGACCCAAGCTGATCTTCCAGTACTTCGTCGATGCCGTTCAGGACGCTGAAGGGGGCCAGCTCCGGATCTTGAATGAAGCCGGTGAACCCATCTTCGCGCGCGACGAAATCTTCGCAGGGACTACGGAAACATGGACCCCCTTCGAGTTCACGTTCCCCTTAGAGATTCGCAATCAGAAGATCATCCTAGAGTTTCGCCTCCTAACGGATGGCGATGGTGAGGTTGGTGCAGGCTGGTACATCGACGATGTCGTCATCAAGTAGAATACTGCACGTAACGCTGATAAGAATGGCATCTGACTCTGATCCTCTTCACGGTTCCCTTTCCGATCCATTGGCGCCAGTGGAAGCTTCCGACTAACAAATAGCGTCAAGGAGCGGCGGTTTTTAACCGCCGGGCTAGCACGGTTGTGAGTAGAGCTCTATTCCTTTGAGGGGCTCTGCCTTGCCGTATATCAGCGTGCAATTGTCGTAGCGAGCCGTGGACAGCGTTTACCTTCTAGCTACGGTCAAGATTCCATGAAGAGCCTTCAGAATCTTGCCACAGCTTTCTCTGTCATTGCCACGACCACCACAGCATGGGCCGGGCAATTCCTGATCGACTTTGCCACCTTATCGGATGCTGCCCCAGGCCCCTGGACAAGCTTCGAGGACCTGGTTCAGGACACTGCCGTCCCACTGGCGGATGTCAACGAGGTGGACAACGATGTCATGCTGACGCCACTCGACGATAGCTTCACTGCGAACAATCCGGCAGGCCCTAACGCTGCGGCCACTTATGACGGTGTGCTGGTCCCCGAGGAAGCGGGAAACGACTACTTGTATAAGACTGACGACGCCGCAGGAACCTCTGCCCGCATGAAGATAGAGAACTTGGACCCAGGCGACTACAATGTCACCGTGTTTGAGGGGCGCACCTCCGATGGCAATGGCCAGTTCGGCACCATCTGGGTAGGAGACGCGGAGGGAAACGGAGAACCGGCCGAAGAGAACACGGGGGACTTTGCCGGGCAGTCTAGCACAGTGGCAGTGACCATTGAAGCTGGCGACGCCCTGTGGTATCGCCACATGGAAGACAACATCGGGGGAATCAGTGGGATGATTGTGCAAACGCAGAGCATTGGTCCGAGGATCCTAACCCGGACTCCAGTCGACAATGAAGGAAGCGTGGAGGTCGACAGGAACTTGGTGGCAACGTTCGATCGAGAAATCGCGGCGGGCACGGGTAACATCACCGTGAAGAATCTCACCGATGCCACAGAGATCGTCTTTCCCGTGGACGACGCTCAGATCACGATTGCCGAGGACGTGCTGACCATTGATCCGGCAGCCGACCTAAAGGAAGTCAAGGAGTACGCGATCCAGATTGATGCCACGGCGATCAAAGACACCTCGGGAGATCCCTTTTCAGGGATCTCCGATGACAGCTCGTGGAGTTTCACCACCAAGCCACCGATTGAGGATGCTCTAGCGCTCATGCTAATCGATCTATCTGACCTCGCAGGATCGGCGGAGGGATGGGACTTGATTACTACAAACGTGGAAGACACTCCGGTCACCGACACGTTAGGCATCGACAATGACGTGACCGTGACAATCACTGGCCTCGGAGACCAGAACAACCCCGCCCCCCCTGAAGGCCCAGCGCTGATCGATGGCGTCACCGTGCAACTCGAATCCCTTGGCGACTATGTGTGGGGCGCCGATGGCCCCGGGAGCACGGCTCTCTTTGAGTTTCAGGGCCTGGACGCAGGCACTTACAATATCTCGGTGTTCGAAGGACGTACCTCCGATGGCAATGGCCAGTTCGGAAAGATCTGGGTCGGATCGCCTGGTGACGAGCCCGAGGAAGAGAACACGGGTGATTTCGCCGGAGGCAGTGCGACGTTGACCAGCCTGCAAATTGGCGACAGAGACAGTCTCTTCTACCGCCACCAAGAAGACGACATTGGCGGCACCAGCGGATTGATCATCAAACTCACCGCTCGTGATGATCCTATTCGCTTGGGCATTGCCAACCAAGTAGAGAGCTTGGAATTCGATTGGGATAGCGAAGCAGGAAGACTCTATTCCTTGCTAAGCAGCAGCGATTTGGCAGCCGATCCATCACTCTGGGAATCAGTGAATGTGCCAGGCTCCATGGCGGTCGGAGACACCTTTCAGATCGCAGCCAATCCCCCTACGAATGTTGCTACCATTGCGCGCCCGACCGATTCGACTCGTTTCTACAGGCTTAGCCTACTACCAGATCCGCCAATCTTTGGCGACGACTTTGAGAATGGCACGGGCGAGTGGGTAGCCGGAGCCGGACCAGGCGATTCCGGTTCGACCACATGGGAATTAGGAGCGCCAGAGTCGGGGCCAGGCAATGCAAACAGTGGCGAAGCAGCGTGGGGCACAAATTTGGCCGGAGATTACGGGAATGGCAGTCGCACCTTTCTTCGCAGTCCTCAGATCGACCTAACTGATGTCGAACGAGCAAGCCTGGAGTTCTATTACTTCCTGGACGCCGACGATGGTGAGGGTGGCCAGGTTAGTATCCTAGATGCCAATGGTGATCCTTTGCGTGCGCAGCTCCTCATCTTTCCTGGTGAAAGTTCGACTAACGAATGGCGTCGCTCACGCATCCCCCTCCCCGCCGAGGCACTCGGACAAACGGTGGTGATCGAGTTCGAATTCCTTAGTGATGACAATGATGCGAACGGCGATGGTTGGTACATTGACGATGTGGTCGTGGAGTAAAGGAATTGCAATCGCTTTTCGTAGCGCTGGCTTGAGCCGGCGTATATTAAACGTGAGCCCTGCATGCGCCGGCTCAAGCCAGCGCTACATTAAACAATGTTATGGATAAACTAACCAAACGAGAGTTCCTCAAAATCACGCCGGTGCTCGGCGCTGCAGCAGTAACTCCCATCTTGGCCGCTGACGAAAGCGAAGCTCCCGCACAGGAGGCCGCCAATTCTCCCACAGACCTCATCGACGACAATTTCGAATCAGCTTCAGGACGGAGTTTCGGATCGCAAGTGATTCACCATGGCGAGCAAGACGGTTTCCAAGTCACGCCTATCAGCCAAGACAAGTGCGCGCCGGGCTACCAACGCCCCGGCAACCTCCGCAATCCGACCGTTAGGGCCTTGCTAAAGAAGGTGATGGAAATGGAAGGCGCCGAAGCAGCGATTGGCGGCCCCTGCGGCATGAGCATCATTTCCCAGACTTACATGGCCTTGCTCAAGCCCGGTGATCGCGTGGTGGCCCACCACTGCAACTACGACTGGGTCATGACTCTCTTCCGCGATTACCTCCCATCGTGGAACATCGAGGTCGAGTTCGTCGACTTCACCAATCCAGGGAACCTAACCAAAGCTCTTAAAGCCAAGCCGGCCAAGTTTGTTCACTTTGAACCCTACGTGAACCCAACAATGGAGGTGTTAGACACGGCTGCCCTGATCAAGATCGCGAAAGATGCCGGTGCCAAGACAATTGTGGACAACACCTGGCTCACTCCTTATCTCCTGCAACCACTCCGCCTGGATGCGGACCTGGTTATTCACAGTGTCACTAAATACATGGGTGGTCACGGCAATGCCATGGGCGGCGTGGTCGCCGGCAACAAGGACCTCGTCAACAAGATCGAGAAAGCGCAGAATTGGTTAGGCGGTTTAATGCGTCCCATGGATGCCTTTCTAGTCACTCAAGGTGTGAAGACGCTTCCTTTGCGCATGCGACAGCACAGTCATTCCGCGCAGATGGTTGCCGAGTTTCTCGAATCCCATCCCGCAGTGGACCGGGTCTGCTATGGCGGCCTGACTTCGTGGAACCCGAATGCAGGGAACGGCACCCCGAAGGGATTTGGGGGCATGGTCGGCATCGAATGGAAAGAAAGTGCCGTGCACGAGAAGGTGGGCAATCACACCAGATTGATCATCAATGCCACTAGCCTGGGCGACCCGGTGACCCGGATCACCCCGCGCAAAGAGGAAAAGCCTCGAGGCATTCCGAAGCGTTTCTCGCGCCTGTCGATCGGCCTGGAAGAACCCGAAGACCTGATTGCCGACTTCAAGCAGGCGATTGACCGCTGCAGTTAGGACCGTAGCGCTGGCTTCAGCTGGCGTATGGAAGCAGCTTTCGGCGACGACAGTCGGTTGCGCTTCATTCTACGCAGATTTACACCTTTTCGGAAAACTCGCCCATTGAGCGAACGCGCTTTTCGATGTGAAGTGTGGCCAATCATGAAGCGACGCTCCCTCTACATCTTACTTCTGCTCTCTGGAGTAGCGCTGGCCGAGGTCGGTGCCGATGCGCCTCTCGATTTTAACCGCGACGTTCGGCCCATCCTTTCGGACAAGTGCTTCTTCTGCCACGGCCCGGATTCGCATGAGCGCAAGGCAGACTTGCGGCTCGATACTGCGGAGGGCGCCTTGGAGGATTTGGGTGGGTATGCAGCGATTGCGCCTGGGAAGCCGGAAGATAGTGAGTTCATGCTTCGCATCAGGGATGAGGAAGATCCCATGCCGCCAGAGAAGTCGCACAAAGAACTGAAGCAGGAGGAAATCGCGATACTGGAGCGCTGGGTCGCGGAAGGCGCGGAGTATTCCGAGCCTTGGGCTTACGTGCGACCGAAGAAGCGTGAGGTTCCGAAGGTGAAAGATACAGCATGGTCAGAGAACTGGATCGATCGGTTCGTTTTGGCTCGGTTAGAGTCGGAAGGGTTGCAACCTGCGCCGGATGCCGATCCCGTGACACTGATTAGACGCTTGCATTTCGATCTCACTGGTCTGCCTCCGACACCGGAGGAAAGAGATGCGTTTGTTAGCAGAGAGCGGAATCTGGATGAGATTGTTAATGCGTTGTTAGAATCGCCGCACTTTGGAGAGCGGCTTGCGATGTACTGGTTAGACTTGGTACGTTATGCGGATACGGTCGGTTATCACGGAGATCAGGATCACAACATTTCGCCGTATCGCGATTGGGTGATAGCCGCGTTGAATACCAACTTGCCATTCGATCAGTTCACGCGTGAACAACTGGCAGGCGACCTTTTACCGAATTCGACCACGGCTCAAAAAGTGGCTTCTGGTTACAATCGCCTCTTGCAGACAACTCATGAAGGCGGGCTTCAGCTGAAAGAGTACGATGCAATTTATGCAGCGGACCGAGTGCGAAATGTTTCAGCGGTTTGGATGGGAGCGACGGTGGGCTGCGCGCAGTGTCACGATCACAAGTATGATCCCTACACGATTAAGGATCACTACGCGATGGCCGCGTTCTTTGCAGATATCGCTGACCGCGATTTCACGGGAAACACGCTGCCAGCACAGCGTCCGCCGGAGATTCGCATTTTCACTCCGGAACAAGAAGCCGAGTTGGCGCTTCTGGATCGTGAACTGAAAAAGAGACTGAAGCCTGACGCTCAGGCTCAGCTCAGCAAACTTGAAGGACGGCGACAAAAGCTCGCTAGCGACATTAAGAAGGCGCAGGACAAGAAGAAGGCCGAACTGAAGTCAAAGCTAAGCGAGGCGGACCAAGAGATCGCAGAAATCGCGCCGAAGCCGACCTTAAAAGCGTTTCGCAAATTGCGGAAGCAGCGAGCGGATCTGGAAAAGCTGGGTCGCCTAACAATGATCACCGTCGCGCAAGAGCCACGGAAGATGCGTGTGCTTCCACGCGGCAATTGGCAAGATGACAGCGGTGAAATCGTGCTGCCCGCAGTTCCTCGGTTTCTTGGCGAGCTGAAGCCGGGCAACGGAGAGCGCGCAACGCGCCTTGACCTTGCGAATTGGCTAACCGATGTCGAGAACGGTGCGGGTGGGCTTACCGCGCGGGTGTTTGCGAATCGGTTTTGGTATTTGTATTTTGGGACGGGCATTTCACGCTCGCTTTCGGATTTCGGTGGTCAGGGTGAGCCGCCAGCGAACTTGGAATTGCTTGATGAGCTTGCCGTTTCGTTCACTGATAGCGGTTGGGATTTTAAGGCACTGGTGCGATTGATCGTTACAAGTCGTGCCTATCGCCAATCCTCTACCGCGTCGCCTGAATTGTTCGAACGCGATCCGCACAACCAGCTCGTCGCGCGCCAATCACGCTTTCGCCTACCTGCGGAGCTGATCCGTGACAACGCACTCGCCATCTCTGGTCTTCTCGTCCGCGAATCCGGCGGAACGAGCGCCAAGCCCTATCAACCGACTGGCTATTACCGCCACCTGAATTTCCCCAAGCGCGTATACAAGCCGCATGCGAACAACAATCAATGGCGGCGCGGTCTCTATGTGCACTGGCAACGGATGTTCTTGCACCCGATGCTCAAAGCGATGGATGCACCAAGCCGCGAAGAATGCACCGCTGAGCGCCCACGCTCGAACACGCCTAACGCAGCGCTTGTCTTGCTCAACGACCCGACGTTTCTCGAAGCCGCGCGCGTTTTCGCGGTGCGGATTCTGTTGGAGGGCGGAGATTCGCTCGATTCGCGGCTCGACTTTGCTTACCGCTTGGTTCTGTCCCGACCACCGGATGCGGAGGAACGCTCGGGGCTAATCTCGTTACTGAAAACGACGCAGTCTGAATATGCCAAGAATTCGGCAGCGGCTGACGCCTTACTCAAGAACGGCCTCGCGCCGACCCCGCCTGAATTGGACAAGGTTGAACTCGCCAGTTGGGCTGCAGTAAGCCGTGCGCTGCTGAATTTAAACGAAACGGTGACCCGTAACTAACACCCAATGAATTCCCCAAATTTCACCCGTCGTACCTTCCTCGGCCAAGCTGGTCTCAGCCTTGGTTCCGCCGCGTTGACGAGCCTTGCTTCCGGCGCTTCGCCGACGGGCTTATCCCATTTAGCGGCCAAAGCAAAGCGGGTCATCTTTCTCTGCATGGCGGGCGGTCCATCTCACTTGGAGACGTTCGATTATAAGCCAAAGTTGGACGAGCTGAATGGGAAACCGATGCCGGAGTCCTTCACCAAAGGACAGCCCATTGCTCAACTTCAAGGTCAGGCGCTCAAGGTCCAAGGCCACCTCACCAAGTTTTCCCGTCACGGTAAGAGTGGGCAACTGATCAGCGACTATCTCCCTCACACTGCCAAGATCGCTGATGATATTGCGATTGTGAGATCGATGGTGACGGAGCAGATCAACCACGACCCAGCTCACACCTTCATGAACACCGGCACCGCGATCAGTGGCCGACCATCGATGGGTTCGTGGGTCACTTACGGCCTGGGGTCAGAGACAGAGGAGCTGCCCGGCTTCGTCGTTCTCACCAGCGTGGGCGGGCGCAATCCACAGCCGATCGCCTCGCGCCAATGGTCAGCCGGAATGTTGCCGAGCCGGTTTCAGGGCGTCGAATTCAATTCATCTGGCGACCCTGTCCACTACGTGAGCAACCCGAAAGGCGTGTCCACGAAGCAGCAAGCGGCGTTGATCGATGCGATTCGCAAGCTTGATCAAAAACGCAATGCCCAAGTGGCCAATCCGGAAATCGCCACCCGAATCGCGGCCTACGAAATGGCGTTTCGCATGCAGGCGTCCGTCCCGGAACTGATGGATATTTCCGACGAACCTCAGCACGTTCTCGATGCCTATGGCGCGCAGCCGGGCGACGGATCCTACGCCTCGAATTGCCTCCTAGCACGTCGCTTGGCGGAGCGTGGGACGCGATTTATCCACCTCTACCACCGAGGCTGGGATCACCACGGCGACTTGCAGAAATACATGAATATTTGCTGTGGCCTAACGGATAAACCAACCGCTGCGCTTATCAATGATCTCAAAGCGCGCGGCATGTTGGAAGACACGCTCGTGATCTGGGGTGGAGAATTCGGCCGAACACCGATGTTCCAGGGCAAAGGGGGCGCGGGTCGCGATCACCACATCAAAGGCTTTTCTATGTGGATGGCCGGAGGCGGTGTACAAGGTGGAACCACTTACGGCGAGACGGATGAGTTGGGTTACCACGCGGTAAATAACGTGGTTCATGTTCGCGATCTTCACGCCACCATGCTGCACCTGTTAGGAATTGATTCGACTCGGTTCAGCTTCCCATTCCAGGGGCTAGATCTGCGACTGACGGGCGTTGAGCCCGCGAAAGTCATCAAGGGAGTTCTTGCCTGACTCTCCTCCGCTTTCCGACATGAACATTACCAATAAACTATCGAAATAGCACAACGCATTTTAGCAGAAGAACACACCAAGCAGCTCATTCAAATATTAACAATCCTTGTTCGCTAATCGCTAAACAATTCAAAAGTAGTACGCTGACTACTTCCCCGCTGCCGCGTTGATAGTGGCTGGTGAAAGTTTGGCCTCCTGCATCCACAAACTAACATGCCCATTGGGAGGCACTTGCTTGCCTCGGAAATCAGGGTGAGGGCCATGATAGTTGGTGACGTTCCTGAAGTGCGTGTAGCGGAGGAAGTTGATGATTGCGATGGTCACCTTACCGCCGTTGAATTCGGGTAAGATGTCATCGTAGAGGTAGGCGCCGCGAATTCCGGTGTAGCGGTAGAAGCCGCCTTTGACTTCTGTAAGGAGCTTGCCGTTGACATAGATGGCAAAGCCTTCACCAGAACGATCACAGCCTGCACCGCCGAGGATTAGGCGATAGGCATGCCCCTCTTTCACCGCAGGGATGTCAAAGGTCTGCCGCAAGAGCAAGACTTCCTTCTCCCAGAGCGTGGTTGGGATGTCGCTGCAACCACAGAGCTCGCCATTGCAACGCGGACGGCGGCGGTCAAGCTTGTCGCCCATCCGGCCAAAGGGCGCCTGGGCCGTCTTCCAGCCAGCGTTGGCGGGATCGAAGTCGGTCGCGAACCAGTGATCCATCCCCTCTGGAAACGTGATTTCGCGGTAGCGATCACTCTTCTTCCGCTCCTGATTCTCCGGTGGATCGAAACTGAAATAGGACCAGTTGGCGATGCGCATGTCCGGGCCGAAGGGTTTCCACCCATAACCGGAAACCCCCGCCATGTCGTAGTAGCCTATCAGCGTGTCGAGATCGCTGCGGATGTCTGCTAGTGCCTTGGGTGGTTTTTCGCCGGTCACAATTGCCTTGAGATTGCTGCGGCTGTTAGGGATAAAAGCCGACTCCAGAAAAGCGGGGACCATCTCTTCCATGAGGATTGGTTTCAGCGCCTGACCCATCTCCCGGTAATATTCGGGAGCGTAGTGGGGACCACGCTTATTGAAATTGCCGGTGACGACATCTGAGAAGACCGTTTCGATATCCGGATGCTGTTTCGGTTGGGCCGCGACCGTCAGTGTCTTGGCCTTGCCCCCTTGCAGTTTCACCATAGCGCGCCCGAGCGCATCACCTGTGAGCACGTACGTTTCTGCATTGTGGTTGTAATGGTAGCCTGTGTTGGTCGGTGATTCCCCGCGTGAACGCCAGAACGGACGCGTGTCCACACTCCCGACATTACCGGCAAATTCGGGATGCTGCTTCGGATCGCCAACGGCCATCTGTGCCTCCCAGGTCATGAAGTGCCCGGGTTCCATCTCCATTCCGCTGAAGCCAACTGTGGCAACCACCGCGGGCATCTTCGGGCGATTGAACTCTTTCCGCACGTCCTGGATCAGATTGACGAGATGTTTCTCATACTCGGCTTTGGGAACATTCGTATCCTTGTGCCCTTGAAACCAGACGAAGCCGGCAATCTCGTAACCTTGGCCTTGGTAATTGGGAACGATGTGGTCGATGTTAGTGATCGTCTTATGGACGCCAGTGACCATGGCGTCGTATTCAAAACCGCAGTATTCGTTGGCCTTCTCTTCCTCTGTCTTGCCACTGGAAGGTGGACGGAAGTCGAAATTCAACGACCGATTGCCCATGGAGGATTCGATCAACAGAACAGGTTCCTCATGATAGGTGCCCATGACATAGCCAAAGGGCACTTCGGGACCGATGAACTTGCCATTCGAAGTCGCGGTGAGCGGGCCGCCGCTACCGCCTTCTTCGTTGGAGATCCGCGTCTCCCAATAGGTCACGTCGTTGCGCACCGTCCACTTGCCTTCCTCATCGGCAAACCAGGTGTACTTTCCTTCCTGATTGAGCGTGGTGAGATCACCGTGGCCCTTGAGATCGATGTGTTTGAGCCAGAGCGCAGCAGATCCGCCTTTCATGTAGGTGATGGTGATAGGATACCGTTTCCCCTGCGCAAGAGAAACAGGCGTGACTATCGCATCTTTACCAGGATCCTTATGGTAAACCTCGTGACCCTCTAGCGAAACGACAGCGTAAGTGCTGTCTTTGAAACCGGCGTGAATCTCGTGCGTTCCACTCATCGGAACATCGATGAAGGCCCTTGCCACTACCGTGTGAGGACCGTCGATGGCTGGCAGCTGAGCGTCCACCGAGCCGAGGGCAATGTTCGTTTCCTTGACTGGCTTCATCGTGCGGTAGTCCGTCCCCGCTTTGTAGGCTCCTGGGTAAATCGCGACCGTGGCTCCCTTCGGCGCATCCTCGCTGGCCGTTTGATAGACACCATGCTTCAGGAGCGCGGAAGGCCCGACCGGCATGCGGCCTATCTTGATGTTAGGATCCGCAGAGAGGTAGATACTCGGATAGACAGGTCGAGATCCCTGGAGGTAACCGAAGCCCACCATGTTAGATTGCCCAGCGAGGATGTAGACTTTGACCTTACCATTGGACGGCGGGGTGGTGTCAGGTTGTGGCAAGGTCGCAGGCACCTCAGCGGTCATAGCCGGGATGCCAACCAGTAGGAAGCAGAGTAGGCCGCTCGCAAGGATAGGGAATCGTTTGATCATCGTTGTCTTTTATCAGAGACTTTTGCTCATTGGCATTGAGAAACCAGCCCATAGTTCTCACGCTTTGTAAATCGATGGGTGCAACAATAGTATGGAATGGTCGCGGGTTGGGTGAGCAAGTGAGACTTGCTGATCAATGAATTCCCTGGACTGTTGCGGCCTTTCCATAGAACGAGTTGGAGACAGTGGCCGTAGGTAAGATTACGGTAGCAGTGAAATAGGCTTCTTTTTTAGACAGCCTTTTCTCAGTTTTATTGTAAGGGATCTGCTACGCGCGTGGGCCGAGTAGTTTTGATTTGCTGATCCCTTCAGACTTGACCGCTTCGATCCATTCCTGGCTTCCTTGATCCCTGTTGAAGGCTTCAGGCCGCCTTCCACTGGAATGGGTAAACCTTGTTTTAGCCAAACAGTTCCTTGCGCGCCTTGCCCTTATTGGCCAATTTGAAGGGACGACCACTGGCTGAGTTCTCCTCAAAGTCGGGATCGATGCCAAGACGCCAGGCGATGGTGGCGTTGAAATCCGTGACATCCAGAACATCCTGATCCGCATGCTTCCCGTCTTTGCTGGTCGATCCGTAGATTTGACCGGCCTTCACCCCGGCGCCGGCCATCAAGCACGTGAAGCCATCAGGGTGGTGATCCCGACCTCTGTTCGGATTCACCTCGGGCTTCCTGCCGAACTCAGTCGACACCACCATTAACGTTGATTCCAACAAGCCTTTCTGACTGAGGTGCGTGAGCAAAGAGGACAAACCGCTATCAAGCTTGTTGGCATTGGCGGGCATCTTTTCATAGATGCCATCGTGGTAGTCCCAGCCACCGAGGTTCACTTTGACGAAACGCACGCCACGCTCGACCAGGCGCCCCGCGAGTAGGCAACTGCGGCTGAAGTCGCTCTTGTCGTACAGATTGACGATGTTAGAATTCTCGTTCTTGAGCTCGAAGGCATCGATGTCGTTCGAGTTCATAAACTTCAGCGAACCCGCGTAGGTATCGACGTAAGATCGCGTGTCCTTGGAGCCAAAGTCCTTTGCGAAATCCTTGTTTAAGGAATCAAGGATATTGAGGCGGTTCTTGAACGCCTTTTCTCCGACGGATTCGCTTCGCTTTACGAAATCGATTCCTTTGTCAGGATTTTTGACGGGCAGAGCTGCCCATTGCCCAGGGAAGAAGCCGGCGCTGCCAGCGCGCCCACTACCGATGCTCACGAAATTCGGAAGGCTGTCCCGTTCAGTTGTTAGACACTTATTCACCCAGGCGCCCAATTCCGGATGCGTGACTGTGGAACGCGGATTGTAGCTGGTCAGCATCTTGTAGATGCCTGCAGGGTGAGCGCCTTGATTGGTCTTCATGGCGTTCAACACCAGAAGCTGGTCCATCTGCTTGGCTAGCTTTGGGTAATAGTTGCTGACCCGAACACCATCGACATTGCTCTTTATGATGGTCGACTTCCCCAGGACAGGTTTATCGACTTCCACATTGAAACTGTCGTACTGGCTCAATCCTCCATTCAGAAAGATATTGATGACAGACTTCGCTTTGGTCGTCTGCGCCGCGGCACCTGTGGCATTCAAAAACGGCAATGACATTCCGGCCATGCCCACTCGGTAGATAAAATCTTTTCGATTCATTTCCTTATTTCACAAATTTGAATTCGTTGGAGTTGAGCAATGCCCACATGAGATCCTCCGGAGTATTCTCGAACAACGGTTCCTCGGAGTCTTTGGGCAGGCGTCCCAAGATCGC
>Ga0213868_10000096_pt1 | contig 73254 bp, 67 predicted proteins | sample PICome_9_FD_160087 | JGI IMG/M metagenome (GOLD analysis project Ga0213868, IMG submission 160087) | Coastal seawater microbial communities near Pivers Island, North Carolina, United States - PICO127 | ecosystem: Environmental > Aquatic > Marine > Coastal | place: USA: North Carolina... | reverse complement strand
TGCTAGTAATCTAAACAGAAAGCGGCGAAAGTTTACGGTGAGGTGTCCGAGTGGCTGAAGGAGCACGCCTGGAAAGTGTGTAAGCGTTAATAGCGTTTCGAGGGTTCGAATCCCTCTCTCACCGCCAGCCTTTTAAGTCTTTGATTTACATAAAGTTTAAGCTAGATTAAATGTCAGTGGCACAATCTTGGCACACTCAGGAGGAAGCTTGTAGTAGTTCTTCAAAGATTATACGTTTTCTCTGGAAGTTGATTTCACCCATCAATAAGTATATCTTGAGATAACGTTGTTTTATTCGAGGACGGAATCTTATGTCGATTACGAGAATAGCTACACTAATATTTGTCGGTTTACTTTTAACGGCATGCTCTGATCCCAAACCTGATGGACATGTGTACACGGTAAACGGTTTAGGACTTACCCTGCCTTCACCTGATTTAGAAATAGCCTTTTTACCATATAATTCTCGCGCAGAATTTTTTCATGGTCCAATAACCGAAGCATACGAATATGCCACTCAGGGATTGGATCAAGCTTTGCTACCTCTTTGTGATGATGCAAATGGGATCATTGCGGAAGAGCTAGCCTCGTTAGCTCAGGCTCGCGATGAATTGCAACAAAAAGGAAACGTTCCTGAAACTCCTGATGCTTGCATGAACATGTGCTCATCACGAATAAGTCTTGAGGACCAACGAGAGACTGAGCGTAAAACTCTCAATCAAAAGATAGCTGGAATCGACCAGAAGATTAGTTCTGCCAAACAAAAAAAGAAGCAACTTCAGTCGGCTAGATCTAAAAAGGCAGGAGCGCTTTCGCAACAACTTGCTAACTTGAAAAAAAAGAGAGGCCAACTCGTTAAAATGAAGGCAAAGGATTTAGCTGAAGAACAAGTAAAAAATTTATCTATTTTGGTAGGAGCGACATATCCAGAATACATCAGACGTGGGTCAGAGGTAGCTGTCGGGTTTAAAAACGATAGTGACTATGTGATTTTTTCTTCCAGCAGTTACAGAAACAAGATATCTGTTAAAGCAAGTGGGTACTATAAGGGCATTAAAATCAAAGATTACACATTTGATGTTCCAGGATATAATTATGACAAAAACAAAAAGGATTCCTTGGGTTTTGATAAAGGCTATTTCCTAGATCGCGGAGCTATAGTCCAGATTGGGGAAAGCAGTATTTATAATTCGGCTAAGGGACTCGATTTGAATTCACCCTCAGGACGGCTGTTGGCTCAGGAACGGGGGTGGTCTCCAAATAGTAGAGGATATATTTTACCGGATGAAATCCGTATCACAGATTTTCCTATGGATGCATTTGCAATTCCAGACGAAACAGGTAGTAGAGAGGGGAGCAGCATAGTTTACCGCCCAAAGAGAGTAGATTTTGAGGAAGAAGTCGCAGGTCGCGGGTTACCTCAGGACAGCGAAATTGCGAAAATTTCAAAGCAGATCAATAAACAATCTTTTCCTGAAGATGATCAGATAGCAGCGCTAAATAATAATATAAGTGGGTTCAGAGCGGATCAAAAGTCTGCAAAAGATGCTTTCAATTCAAGTCAAGTGGCTAAAAATATCAACTCTTTGATCGAGTCTGAGTCTCAATGCCGTGCGGCAAATACAGCTATGAAAGAGATTAATGCGAAAGCGAAACGCATCGATTTATGGAAGGGTGACCTTTCATCATGTGGAACTGAAGTAGTTGATACTGGTGCAATTTTCTCGGGACTTAATGCTATTAATTATGCCTATGGAAATATTCTTGAACTACCTGATATTGAGGAGAAGCATGCAGTAAAGGCGCGTCAGTTGATATGGGCCAAATTAGCATCTGAATCTCAGTATATAACTAAGACTGATATAAACGGTGACTTCAATATTGACGGAGCCATAGATCAATCTAATTCATTGGCATTTGCTCCTGTGATGAGTATGTCTGGTGCGAAGTTCTGGATGCAACCTCTAAGTTCTTTGAAAGGAAATAAAAACTTGAATCATCAACTTTTGGGCAATGAAGATTTTTCAGGTTACATAAGAAATGTGATCCGTTACACCTGCAATAATTGCTCACTTGAAGAGTTCTCATTGGACATGGTTGAGTCAGAGCTCTCTGCTCCCAATCCAAATCAATTAGCTACTAATTTGTCAGATTCCGCTTTGGTTTATGCAGATCAGTTAACTAATTTTGAAGCATCTGAATACGATCAAAATATACCCGAGGAGTCGCCTGTGCAGGCTCCTCCTCAAGCATGTGAGCTTTAGATAGCTCAATTCGGCTTGGTGAAGCGGTATATATAGTTGTTAAATACTTTCCGCTATTGCCCAGGAAGACCTGTAAGTGTGCCACTGGCACACTTAAAAAATAACTAAAATAAAATATATATAAATATCAATAAGTTAGTGTGCCTGCATGTTTAAGTGTAAATAGCACTAAAATGAACTTAAGCTATTGAAATATAAGTAAAAATAGCTTTTAAAATCTATGAATCCCTCTCTCACCGCCATATACTGATACCTAAGCCTCTGTTAATTAGGAGGTTTTTTCGTTTATGGGTATTACCGATATCTTCAGGTTACATTTCAGGTTACATTTGGAGTGAACACTAGGTACGCCCAAAACCTAATTTGTAAACAACTGCGATGGATGGAAGCGCTTGTGCCGTTAAAGATAATAAAATCAAAAAAGATTTAATGCTAAAAAAGTTCATCTCTGTGACCTTAACATTTGTATATTGCGTTTGCGCGTTTAGTCGCCTCTTTAAAAAAACTAGAAAATTGTTCTTGAGAGTAATCTTTATAATTAGTTAACAGCATTCATATAAATCCAAGAAGTATTAACCCAATAAATAATTCCATTTAAAAATACCCTTTATTGATTACCTAAGCATAGCTGAATACCTCATCCAGTCAAATCAGGGCTAGATCAATGTAAAGAGCAAAATCAACGAAGTACGATTAGATAGTTAATCCACGCGCACAAACATTGTTCGTATAAAGGCTAAAGTACTTTGAACTAAAAACAAAATTAAACAGCCAACATAGATATTTGTGCGAGCTTGCAAGTATCCAATAATCATGAGACCTGAGGCTATAAAAATTGTTGCAAGAAGCCCCGTCTGGAATAAAAAGACCTTAAGTGGAAAGATATGTTTGTACCCTTGATCCCTCAGTAAAAGCATTCTTTTTGGGAACACTAATAAACCTATCACAGAGTAAAGGCATACGGACCAGCAAATAATTTTCCACGACAATTCCGCATTGTTAATATTAAAGATGCCAAATGGTAGAAGGCCTCCAAACATTGCACCAAAGGCTGAATATGTCAAAAGTCGAACTCGAAAGTTGTCAGGGCCGCTGAACACGTCTGAACTCCGACTTAATGCAATTAATATAGCTGAAAACCCAACTATACCTATGGCTATCTCTGCAATTAATTGTAGAGCATGAAAATTTGGCTCCATGGTCTATGCTCCCTGTCGAGGTAATTATCCAAGCATAACTGAATACCCAATCCAGTCAAATTAGGGCTAGAGTAGATTTCACCCATGCAAATTGTTGCGTCCTTTAGGGCTTTGGAGGTTTGTTATTTTATTTTTCTTTCCAATGCTTTAACTCTGTCTGTCAAATACCAGACTTTTGTGTAACTCACCAACGCTAGAATACTTACAACTATAAGCCAAAGGTTTTCTTCAACAAATTCCATAGGTTTTTTCTTAGATAATAGTTATGCTCTTTAATGATTAACCAATCACATCTCGGCTAATACGGATTACTGATCATTAAAAAAGTGCATTATCAACGGCCACGATTGAGTTAGGTTGTAGGTATGGCCCATTTCACTACCCCGGCAATCAAGAATCGGAGGGAAAGTATTGCCTCCCGCACACAAAGGCCAGCCACGGCATTCAAGACTAGATGCAATGTTTTGATCAATAAGTGCTGGAGGGTTAGAGATATCACAACTGAGTGCGTTCCCCCAACTTTCCGCGATTGCGCTAGCTCCTGTGTAGTAGTACTCCTCACCGTTGGACGTAGTGGTGAACGATTTGTCATTCCAGTCACCCGGCGGAACAGTGGTATCGCGCATTCCGGTTATTAATATAGCTGGAAGACCATTAGTGTTTTTCGGCTCTTTTAAATAACCTCGATGAGGCAGCCCAATAATTGGCGCAATGGCGCGAAATGTTTGAGCCGTTCGCTCATCCTGCCCCAACTCCCAAACAAACATTCCACCATTTGAGCCTCCCGTGGCAAATATGTGTTCATTATCAATGCAAAGATTTTCCTTTGCTTCAGCTACGAGTCTAGCAACAAAGCTGATATCGTCATCTAGGCAGTGAGTCCAAGAGCAAGTATTCTCAGCCACACTCTGACAGGATGGATAGGTATAATCTGGAGTTACAGTGGTATTACAAATTGCGTCTGAGTCATTTGGCACCGCTGAGTTGATCCCATCACCATCCAAGCCCGTTGTGGACCCGCTAAAAGACCAAGAGGAATAAAAAGCCCCTGGCTCCTGAGAACCAAGACCAAGAGGAGAAATCATTATGTAGTTGTGTGCATTAAGTTCACTCCGGACCGTTTCATTATCAAGAAAATCATTTTGGTCTCCGCCCCAGCCATGAAAACCAATTATTAAAGGTGATGTTTCATCGCTTTGGTAGTTGGTAGGAATATGAACTCGGAATTGTCTCTGAACGCCATAGTGATCTATCGTCCTAGTGCCAGAACTCCAAGCCGTTTGAGGGCACTCTAGGTTGCCAAGGGTGGGATTTAGGGACGTCAAGTGGGCCTCAATAGCCTCTGAATTATCTCTAACGGCATCATCTGCTGTTACTCCCTGAATAAGCGTTTCTCCTTCCAGACCGAATAGATAACGCAAGATAAGCAACCCGTCTGTCAGCGCATCAATTTGCCCATTACCGTCGATATCAGCCAGATCACCTAACATAGCAATACGAGATTCAATATCGGTTGAAGAGGTGTAGACCGCAGTAGAGGACACAGCTCCTGTCACCAGCGTACTTCCCTCTAACCCGAACATTCGCCTAAGTAGCAAAAGACCATCAGTTAGGGCGTCGTACTGACCATTTCCATCGATATCTAACGAATCTGAAGGAGTTGTTCCTGCTAAGAATTCATCTAGCGCGGTTACTCCATCGTTATTAAAGTCACTCGAGGCATCTGATGGATCATTTGGATCTAGCCCAAACATAGTTTCCCAAACATCTGGGAGCCCATCACCATCAGTATCTGTGGAGTAAAGCTTATTCTTGGGGAACGCATCATCGACATCTAAGACATCATCATTGTCATCATCCGGATCACAAGCATCACCTAAGTCATCACCGTCAGTATCTATCTGATCTGGATTGGGCTCTGAAATACAATTGTCTAACGCATCATCTACACCATCCGAATCAGCATCAATCAAAGTGCCAAGGGAAGTTATACCGGCTAGGCAATCTAATCTTGGAAAAGTTCTACCTGCATCATCTTGCACTATGACATCGCTGGTTTTGAGCGCACTCTCAATTTGATCAGCAGTTAACTCAGGACGATATTCCGTCAGTAGGGCAGCACATGACGCTACCAAGGGCGTAGCCATTGAAGTCCCAGAGTAAATAGTGGTGCCACCGCCATTGCGCGTTGCGCTAATCGGACTACCGGGGGCGAAAATATCTAACGAGACACTGGAGTTACTAAAGCAGGCCATTTGGTCTGCCTTTGGATTGGCTTCAGCACAGTAACCATCGTTCCAATATGCCGGGCTTGTGTCCCATACTGCCCCCACAGCGATAGCTGAAGAAATGCATGCTGGCGCAGAAATAGAATTTGCAGAGGCTTCGTTTCCACTAGAAACAAAACTAAGTGTACCCCGATCCCTCAATATTTTAATGGCGGAATTAAATGCTTGGGTGTATGCATAGGTTGAATCACAGTCACTGCTAAATAATTCATTTGTACCTAGGCTCATATTAACGATATCAACATTTGGTAGCTCGTTTATTACATGATCTAAACCGGCTATAACAATGGATGCTGCGCTGTAACTATTTGAGCTATCAAGCACTTTAACAGCATGAATTTTGACCCCTGGTGACCCACCCTCTGGGGCAGTGCTACCTTGGGACGCTATTATTCCAGTGACGTGCGTGCCATGACCATTATCATCCTCTGCTCTATTTGCTCCGTTGGGACAACTATCAGCAAAACATTTTTGGGTAAGAAGAGTTCCTTCAAGGTCCACGTGATCGGTATCAACACCAGTATCGAGAACAGCTACTTCAACATTTTGACCAGTTAAGTTATAGGTCTGTTTGATTGAATCTATATTCACCTGGGAAATCGCTTGATACAGAGAACCATGGCCGCCTACGTCCAATCCAATTCGAGCAACAGATATGTCCTTGGCCAGTTGCACAAGGCCTTGTAACGAGACGTCTGCAGCAACAGCATTAATTGACCTAAATTGGCGTCTGATTTTAAAGTCAGTTCCAGAATCGATGATAGACAAGACTTTGTCTGTGTTAAGTGTTACTCGAGCATTACGCGCTGTTAATGATTCGTTTGTATACTGAATAGGGGGCTCTGCACTTGGAAGTATCAGGACCTTGAAATTCAGTTCGCCTAATTTAACGGTTTCGTCACTGATTATCTCTAGTAAATCAGGATCAAGTTTGTTGCTAGCTTTTAGAAGTATTCGTGAAGGTTCGTCAGCCATTGTTGCACTAGCGCTCAAGACGGCAAAAATTAGCAGAATGGGAAGTAATAGTCCTTTCATATCTATTTGGTGAAGGTTACCTATCAGTTTGACCAACTAATCATAGCTGAATACCCGATTCAGTCAAATCAGGGCTAGATCAAGGAGATCGGGACTCAATCACTAAACCTACATCACTAAGTGTTTTGAAACACAGCGGCAGTGGCTGCTCCAATTAGAGTCAGCCAAACTATAGGTTGCTTTAGCACTAGCGGTGGTAAAAAGTAAGGACTTATTTTATTCCTCCTCACCGCACTACCGTTTATGTAGACAGTTGCAGCCAAAATTAATATAGAACCTCCAATATATATAAGAAGCTTTAATGGATCATCTTTTTGTAAAGCAGCAATCGCATCTTCAAACCCAACAATAATGCCAACGATTATCCAAACGAAAATAGATCCAATCCATGCCATTCTCTTAACGTAGCGCTCAATATCGGGCTTCCAGTATTCGGGCATTTAAAGCTGCCTCTCTGATTCAGTGGTTTTTAGCTAATTCATTGTCGAGCATTTCAACTAGTTGATCGCGGCTATAGCTATGGGGACCCCATTGATTCAATTCAACTAGTTGACGTACCTTGGTACTTATAGTGAATTCCTGCTCTGGTTGACTCGGTGTTACAACATAGCGGCGCAATGGTTTCTCATCGAATAATGCATGCATGTAAGCAGCTGATACTTCATCTGGTTTTTTTAACGATAATTCGTAGGCGGCAGTTTGGTCGTATTGTTTTTGCATTGCATCGGTTATTTCCCCACCGGCAGCTTTGATTTGAGCAAACGCATGTAACATGGTGCTGCGCCTAATCCAAGATTGATAGTTGCCTGGTTCAATTACACTGACCGACACTCCTGTTGATACCAGCTCTTCCGCAAGCCCATCGGTGAAGGCTTCAACCCAATGCTTACTGCCACTGTAGGAATTAAATTGGCTGGTAGTAATAGTGCCGGCAACAGAGCCTGTTGTTGCTATCCTGCCAGTAGATTCAATGACTAAGGGTGCAAATGCCTTAGTAACGCGATAGACGCCTTCCACATTGACTTGATAAAGCATGTTGTGGTCTGCAATTGGAGTTGATAACACGGGGCCACCACCACCTATACCGGCATTGTTGATCAGCCCATAAAGTCCGGTTCCCGCCTCTTTGATCCTGCTTACGGCAGCATCAATCTGATCTTGTTTGGTAACATCTAGCCTAACTGCGGTAATGTTTTTAATGGCATTCAGATCAGCCATTTCGCTGTCAGTTCTTGCACCTGCGTAAACATGATGACCATGTTTAGCGAGTGTCTCGGCTAAGTTTCTGCCAATGCCAGTTGTCGCACCAGTCACTAGAATCGATTTCACTTGGGTGTCTTGCGTCTCCGCAGCATTTATCTGGGCAGGCAAGACAATTAGGCTTGCAACGAACATGCATATTAAAATTTGTACTCTAAACATTGTTGTTCCTTTTAGTTCATCAATGAGCAGAATTCGCAAGACCAACGTCTATCTCGTTACTTAGAGATATCACTGCTGGATGGGCATAATTGTCTGACTCTATGGCAGCTATCATATTGAGTTTTATCATCGAAGCCAACCTCTTGAACAAGGTATCGAATTCATAGTTGGTTAGGATAATTTTTAATATTTGTCTCCATTAAGGTTACCTGATGCAGAACTATGCACTATAGTAAACAGACTACTAATCATATTTGTATGGAGAACTGTTATGTTGAAACAAATTTTAATTGTCCCTATTGTCGCTCTTTTAGCGAGTTTTAGCTTTGCTGATCATCATGAGGAAGTTGATGCTGGGCCAAGCGCTGAGGGAGCTGATAATCTTCGTGCAGAATATCAATTTTGCACGCTGAATAAAGGTAAAACTCTGAGAGATGTTGAGAAACATGCGCAAAAATATGGTGACTTCGCAGGGGAGCGTGGCGTCAAATATAACCAGAGCCTTTTAATACCAGTGCATACAGGCTCTGGTATGGGTGATTTTACTCATGCAATTGTAGGGCACTGGCCTAACGGTTCAGAAATGTACAAAGATTGGGGCGTTTATTTGAATGATTTTCAAGAGGCATATCCAAATCTCAAGTCACCTCAGACTTGCTCTGAAAGCTATGCAACATTTCAGTTAAAGGTCGTTCAAGCATTTAATGACACGATGGAACTGGATATGAAACGACCTGTTCAATATGCGGACTGCTCGTTAAATGAAGGTAAAACCATTGAGGATGCTGTGGCTGCAGAACGGGCGGTAGCCGAGCTAGTTGCTTCGGTTGGGTTAAGTGGTTATTCGGTGAATTATATCTTCCCATATTTGGGTCAAAGAGATCCGGATTATGATTTCATTAGCCTGTTTTATTTCCAGAATTATACTGCCAGAGGTGACATGGCATTTAATTACTACAAGGTTGCTGAAGAGGCCGATGCAATAACAGGTGAAGTGTACAGCTGCGTTAATCCCAGAAGTTTTGCTGTAAAAAACTTTTATACTAATTGGGAAAACAACTAAAGTTATTCTGATATTGAAAAATATCGCACGTTAAATAAAGCGTGAATTGATCTACGTTTTATCAAGCTGTTTTTTTAAAGGAATCTTTGAACAATTTACTCAAAGGGGAACAATATGAAAAATTTTATAAACCTTGGCCTTTTGATGGGGACCTGTCTATTTGTCTTAAGTAGTTTTGCTGAGCATCATGAAGAGTCGGATGCTGTTGTTATTGGCGATGTAGAGATGACTGAGATCGCTCACAGTGATGGTTTTAATCAGATGAAACAGATGCTAGGTAAATGGGAAGGAAAATTAACCCAATTTACTGGAGCAGTAATAAACACTTCGTCAGAGTTTAAATTAGTTTCAGGTGGTAATCTCATTACTGAAACATTAGTTGAAGATGGTGTAGAGATGTTAACGACCTACTCGGACAATAAAGATGGAGAATTGGTTGTTAAACATTACTGTGCATTGGGTACTCAGCCCGTATTCAAAGCTTCGAAAGTGTCAAGTGATATGGTGGCTGTTTCGCTTGATGAGTCTCAAGGTGGTTATCATCCGGAGCACCATAGCTATGTGAGCTCTATGAAATGGATGGTCGATGCGGATAATAAAGATTTGGCGGTTGTTGGTTCTACGCTTTATATCGATGGCGAATTAGTTGAACAACAGTCGGTGATTAGTCGGGTGAACTAGTCGTGATGAATTGGTCTGCGCTTTGGGTTGGCCATATTTCTCATGATATTTTTAGCCAAAGAGACGTTTGTTTAAGTTAACAAGTGGTACTAAACAGGGTTGCATAGTTTGCAGCCCTTTTTTTGCTTTAAATTGCAGAGCTGTGGTCTAGTTTGGTTGGGCTGTATCTCCGCCGAACTACTTTGGCAACGATAAGCCCCATAATTATATAAAGAGGCGCAGTTAGCATAGCCATGATTGCTTCTCCAGATGCCAAATCTACCGAACCATCAGGTAGTAATTGACCAACACCCGTTTGGTATGGGATGACGTAGTACTTAATTAACAATAACGGCATGAGACATCCATAAACGATCAAAAAGCCTGGGGCCCAAAGGGTAATCCTTGTTTTCTGCAAGTTACAATCTATCTCAGGCGTACGATGCAAGTTCTCTCGATACTCTCTCTCTTCAGAGCTCACGGTACCTTTCACTGACATACCTATGATCGCCATCAAACTTAGAGCTGTACCGATCAGTGCAGGATTAAAATAACTCGGCAGATCAATTATTCCCACATATTGAAGAGCCGAGGGAATAACGTTACCAAAAAAGCCCAAAACAATTCCCCAAAAAGCGGCTTTTGCGGTAATGGTTTTACTCCAAATACTCATAAAGCCTACTGGACCCCAAGAGGAAGCGAATACGGTACCAATAAATATCATTAGCCAAAATACGTTAGGTGGAAAAATGAAACACAGTAGTAAAACTGCGATACCGGTAACAAACATAGCAATGCGTGAATAACGAAGAGTTAGTTCTTTTTTGCGAGCAACAATGTCATTGCTGACGCTAAAGCCAACAAGAGATAAAAAGGTGGATGCGGAAGACAGGGCGGCAGCCATAATTCCTGCGAGTAAAAGAGCGCCCAAAAAGCTTGGGACCAAATTTTTAGCTGCCCATATCACCACAGTTTCTGACGGCGAAATATTTGGATTAGCCACATTAATCAAACCACCTATTCCATAGATTAGTATTTGCATCAGAGCGACGGCAAGGCATGCATAGACTGCTGCACGAATGACTACATGCTCATCTCGAGCCATCAAGTGTCTGCTGGATTGCCAAGGGCCAACCGCGTAAACAAATCCCCAAGACATATCTACAACCAGCGTCCAAATGAGATAATCCTTAGGTGTTGGCCACTCTGTGCCAGCTCCAACAGTGCCATGCCATGAGGCTATATCAGGCTTGCTTTCCACCGCCGTTAGATCTTCAATTCCCTGCGCTATACCGCCCAAACCGTCGATAATATAAAAAACAAAAAATACGGTTGCACAACAAAACAGCAAAAACATAAGGGTATCAGTGAGAATGACTCCTTTTGACCCTGAGTACATCGTAAATAAGGTATAACTAAGCCAAGCAAGAATAACCCCTTGGAAATAGCTCAAATCGGTGAGTTCAGTGAGTAATATAGCGGCGCCTTGAGTGACGACCACAAGGTAACCTCCCAGACCTACAATAATGGTCATGCCTACGGCCTGTTGCACGCGATGGCTATTGAATCGTTGACCGAAAAAATCAGCCATGGTGGCTGCTCGACTGCGACGTAAAAATGTTCCAAAGAACAGGGCTCCGTAGACGTACCCTATGACAGCAACACCTGGCATTAAAATGTAGGGGCCTAATTGTCCGTCATAGGTGAAGCCAGCTTCGCCAAGAAAAATGGAAGTGCTAAATACACTCGCAACCAACGTGCCGACAATCAATAAGGTAGGCGCTTGTCGACCGGCGACGAAATAATCGTCTAGTTTTTTAACGCTGCGACCAGCATAGACACCGGCTGCGATAAAAATGGCCACGCTGACAACGATGGCAAGTGTAAAAATATCCAAGCTAGCTCTCCGTAGCAAAAAAAATTTAGACAAAATTGAGTTATACAATACCACCGTAGTTTAATCGTTGCGTCCTATGGGGCAAAACTTTTGTTTTCTAGACGCCCTCTATGGAATTTCTGTTTGTTTCTATATAGGGACCAAAAAGCAAACACAGCGTAAAAGGTTTGATGTAGTATAGAATTATTCAAAAGTTTATAGTCGCAATAATGACGGCTTAAAAAATATCACTATTACTAAGACGGTAACTTCTATGGCCCCTCAGTTTGATCATGCTGTGATTTTCGTCTCAGATCTTGAGAAGGCTATTGCTGATTTTGTAGGTCTTGGTTTTGATGTTGTTCGAGGCGGTAGCCATGGTTCTACGGAAAACGCTCTAATTATTTTCGCAAATCAAACCTATCTTGAACTTCTCGGAGTGAAGCCTGGTTGGTCTGGCCGGCTTATGAAAATGATGGGTATTCTTGCCATTCTGGAGTGGCTGTCGGCACGAAGAGGCACCATATTTTTTAGACTGATACGCTGGATTAGTGGTGAGTTAGGGCCGGTGGATTGGTGTGTGCGTGTTGATAATCTTACTACGATGTCATCAGAATGGAGTGCGCAGGGTCTTGATGTGCTTAAGACTAAGGAGTTTTCTAGGAAGCGCCCGGATGGAAAAATTGCTCGTTGGTACTTAGGTGGCACAAAAAATGGTTACCTACCAATATTACTAGAAGATATTACTCCGATGGTTGATCGTATGCCCTTATTAGCTGCGGGGCGACATCCTAATGGTGCCACTGAATTGTTACAGATAGGGCTTCGTGAAAATGACACAACATTCGCGGGTAATGTTTTAAAGAAGTTCATAACATCATACTCAAGCTCTAACAATAAAAATAACGATGTCATCAATATAGGGGGTGTTGAGGTGAATTTTGGTGGGATCAACATGGCGACTAAAATGTCACTGACATTGTCGTATTCGGGTGGAGAAAGCCAGAACTTAGACCTAGATAAAACTCATGGTGTAGCAATTAAAATGGTCCCACGTACGTAGCCGTTCTGTTAGTGATTCATCACTTTTGACTCGTTTGCCAATGCTTATTTATATAGACCGATGCGCGGTGTTTAGATTGAATGCTACTTCCTTTGATGATGTCAGCGCCACGTTCAGCAAGCATCATGGTTGGCGCATTCAGATTGCCGTTGGGTATGGTGGGGAAGACTGAAGAATCGACAATTCGGAGCCTTGAAAGGCCATGGACTTTGAGGTCTGGATCTACAACCGACATTGGGTCAACCCCCATTTTACAGGAACAAGAAGGGTGATAAGCGCTATCTACCGCGTCTCTTACAAAGGCATCAATTTGATCGTTATCTTGGACATCATCTTTTGGTTGAATAACTTCACCCCGATACTGGTTCATAGCGGTCTGGCTCATAATTTCTCGAGTTAGACGTACACAATCCCGGAAGCCTTGTTTATCTTTCTCAGTCTCAAGATAATTAAATAGAATGTCAGGATGTTTTTTAATATCTTTCGAAGTCACTCGCACATGACCGCGACTTGTTGGCTTGTTATGCCCTACATGGACCTGGAAACCATGCCCTTTAAACGCTACCGTACCGTCATAAGTGATGGCACCTGGTAGGAAGTGATATTGAATATCAGGCCACTGAACGCCGGCTTTTGATCTGATAAATGCACAGGATTCAAAGTGATTGCTGCGGCCTAGCCCCGTTTTGAACAGCAGCCATCTTGCACCGATCAGTGCTTTTTTAAACAGGCCTAATTCACTGTTGAGAGTAATCGGTTCTTTGCAGCGGTATTGAAAATTGAATTCGAGATGATCTTGCAAATTTTGCCCAACACCAGGTGACTCATGAATCACCTCTATTGATGCAGCCTCTAATACATCTCTCGGACCGACGCCGGAAACCTGAAGTAGTTGAGGTGTTCCTATGGACCCCGCGCAGAGGATGACTTCTTTATTTGCTATAAACTTTTTGATATCACCTCTGATGTCACATTCAACCCCCGTTGCAGTTTTACCGTCAAACAATACCTTAGTGACTAAAGCATGTTTTACTACGGTTAAGTTATATCTTTTTTTCGCTTTTTTTAGGTAGGCATGACCTGTAGAAGCGCGTATGCCTTTGTCAACGTTCATGAACTTTTGACCAAACCCTTCTTGTCGAAAGCCGTTATAGTCCTCAGTTTCGGTGTATCCTGCTTCGACACCAGCATTAATAAAAGCGCGATATAGAGGGTTACGCATGTTATTGCCACCACTCACAGCAACAGGCCCATCATTGCCGGTGTATTCACTGGACAAACATTGATGATTCTCGAGTTTTTTGAAATAGGGTAGGCAGTTCTGGTAATTCCAGCCAGTCGCCCCACTAGATTCCCACTCGTCATAATCCAACGGATTTCCCCTTACATAAACCATTCCATTGATCGATGAGGAACCGCCGAGTACCTTGCCACGCGGGCAGTTCATGCGGCGATTATTGACGTGAGGCTCTCTAATTGACTCAAAACCCCAGTTGTATTTTTTTGTATTCATTGGAATTCCGAGTGCAGTGGGCATTCGTAAAAATATACTGTGATCGCTGCCGCCATATTCAAGAAGTAATACGGTACAAGTTGAGTCTTCACTAAGTCTTGAAGCAACAATTGCGCCAGCTGATCCAGCTCCAACAACGATATAGTCGTAACTTTTTAGATTTTGCATTGGACGGCTTAGCACTCATGGCTCCGAGTCGTTTAGATTTAAGGTCTATATTCTATCGATAATCAAGTCTTTGAGGGGACTACTTTTTGGTTCTCTGTACAAAATAAGATCGAGCAAAAAACGACATAGCCATTCCTAAGATCAGAATAAGAATTGTCATTTTGTCACGATGGGGTGTCTCTGGAACCCAAATTTCGTATTTTCCTAGGTAATACAAGAGGTACATCGATAGTATACAAGGGGCGAGCGCGGCTGCAATCTTCAGCCAAGAGCCAAATCTTGTGGCTAAATTAGAACTCATATGCCCTCCAATTTGCTTGATTCCATTGGCTCGATGCTATCACAATGATTAACAGAGATGCATCTTTCTTTGCCGGGTTTGTGGCGTTTTGGAAAAACCCATCATCGATGACAATTCAATCGTGTTTAACCAGTTAAGGGGGCGCTGGCGTCTCGTTTCCTATAGGCGGAGTAGTTCGGTAAACTGCGATAGTGAGACCATCCAACCGAATGTTTTAATCTAACATTAGTGGACAAAACATGAATCTAGAGTTTTCGAATCTACTTAAGCACAAATCGGTCAACGGCTGGGGCTTGTTTTGCGTTTTTTCTATCCCTATGTGTCTCGCTAACTACTTGGTGATGTTGGATACCGATACGGGTTCGCCTGAAGGCATTTCTCATATGATTGGCTACTCAGTACGTTGGGCAGTTCCATTCATTTATCTTGTGGTCGCTGCCTCATCGGTAAAAGTATTATTTGCCGGAGCATTTTCAGCCTGGTGGATGCGTAACCGCAAGTATATAGGGCTTGTATTCGCGGCCGGTATGGCATGGCAAGCTTATTTTATTTTTATACTTTCAACCTTTTATCGAGATTATTATTTTGATGAGGTCTACTATTTTCGCGATGAACTTGAGGGTAGTGTTGGGTATATTTTTCTAGTTGCTATGGTTATCACTTCATTTCAATTTGCACGTAAGCGCGTAAATCAGATGCAGTGGAAGATGATACAAAAAGGGGGAGTGTACTTTCTTTGGGCCTATCCGTTTAGTGTCTATTGGTGGAACTTGTTTTATTACCCTTCCATTGAGGGTTACTCGGCCCCTGAGTTACATGATTACCTATTTTACTGGGCGGGCTTTTTAGCATTTGCAATGCGAATTGCAGCCTGGGGGAAACTCAGGCAAAAAGCCATTAACAAAAACCAGTTTGTTCAAGCCCCTGACACGGTTATGAAGATCTTTGGAGTGAGTCTTGTCGCTCTTGGTTTAGTAGCATCAGCAACGGGTCACTATTGGTTTGACGGTGTTTCTGGAATCGTAGCAGGACCAGAGTGGTCTGCTGAGTTAAGTCTATGGCTACCATTCTGGCCTCTAGAGCCTTTTATGCCTCTTATGGTAATGGGCTTAGGTACTTTTTTGATAACTAAGGCAAAGATTGTAGTGCAAAGCACGACTTCTGTTATCTAGCGCCCTGTCAGGCGGTTAAAAGCATTTATTGCTCTAGAGAGACCTGAGTATCGTACATCAAGTTTTTAGTTGTGAATTGTTCTGAATGGGGGTCAAAAATATGGCACAATGTAATCGGCTTGGCGTAGAGGTGAAGTGAAAAAGCTCTTTGATCGCCAATATTTTGGAGGCTGTGGACACCCATAAAATCAGCCATATAGGTAAGTGTCCCGTTGCTTGCCGCTTTTCTTTTCTTAACAGCTAGTTTTGATTTCTCGATTCCATAAACAACTTCTTCAAATTGGCCTTCAACAAAATACATCCAGCATTCTTCTCCGCCGTGATCGTGTATATCAGTGCATTGCCCTGGTCCCCAACATATGAGAATGAGTTCAAAACGATCATTTAGGGCAATGCAGTTCCTTGTGTGGTGAGTCTTTGACCAAGTTGCGTATGGCAGCACATCTTTTTGAGAAATGTGGATATATTTGGCAACACTAAAAAACTTGTCTACAGGCGCTCTTTGCAGAGTCTCAATCAATTGATTGAGATTGGTGATTGGTAAATGAGGCGCGTCGTTATCTGAAAGTATTAAATCAGGCATAAAATGGACCTTGAACTTCCTGTTTTGAAGTTATTCAAGATAACATAATATAGAAAGTTAAATGGAGTTTGTATACAAAACCATGCATTCACTATGGGGGATTCCCCGATCAAACCTTAGTCGCGAGACCCGCTATCCAATTTAACAAGTCAGTGTAGACCTCATCTCTATTAGTCTCATTGAGAGTTTCGTGACGAGAATCCGGATATAACTTTATATCCACGTGCTGAACGCCAGAGGTCAGTAGCACGTCCCTCAGAATTTCTACACCTTTTCCTTGTTGCCCCACTGGGTCGTCTTTGCCAGCGAAAAGATAGATAGGTATCTTTTTGTCCATTTTTGCCATCGCCGAAGGATCTGCCAGTGCGGTCATTCCAGTAAGAAAGTCACACCACGACTGAGTAGATAGCGGGCCACCACAGTGAGGGTCAGCTATATAGGTATCGACCATGGCATCATCTCTGGACAACCAATCACTTGGTGTTCGAACGGGTTTAAATGCATTATTAAAGGATCCAAAAGACATTTTCTCTAGCAAAGGACTTGGGTTTCTGGGGCCTAAACGCCACCGTTCAAATTTTGCTATGTAAGCGGCAGATTTCCATGTTGTAGACTTTGCATAATTTGAACCAGACAGAATTAACCCGCAGAGTTTGTGATCAAGGCTATCCGTTAGTTGTTGGCCATATTTTTGACAGAAGTGGGTTGCCAGAAACGAACCCATACTATGGCCCATAATGACCAAAGGCAGAGAGTGGTTAGTTTTTATATGATTAATCAGTTGCCATTGGTCATCAAGCATTTGATTCCAGCCATCAGAATCAGCAATATGATAATTACTAGCCATGGCTTCACCGGTTTGACCATGACCTCGATGATCTCCAGCTGTCACCATAATTCCATGCTGATTCAAAAATTGAGCTAAACCACGATAGCGGATGCCGTGCTCAGACATCCCATGCATAATATGAAGCCAGGCCGCAGGATGTTCTGGAGTCCATTGGCAATAATGATGTTTGCCTGATTCTCCGCTGGAGAAGTCTATCGTTTTTTGTTCAAATTTGCTCATGGCATTGATCCTTTATCAAAAGAAAATAAAGACTGCTCTTACCACTTTCAACACAACTTAATAATAGCATAGCCTATCAAAGTTCCTAGCTACCAGCCGTCTGAGAGGTTCTCGACAATATACTTAGGGTCGCAGCGTTAACGTTGGAGAGTAGTTTGTTTATACCTTAAGGCTTCTAAAGGCTGCATAGAAATAATGACGGAGTTGAAGAACACACCAGCTAGATACTGCTGGAAGTGATAGGGTAATACTTATTTAGCAGATATGAAGGGGCTATTTAAAGCCCCTTGTGAAGGATCAGGCAGTTGCTCCATATTTCGCCATGATCTGCTCCCGCTTCTTGGGGCATATGTTGACCTTGGATAAATCGCCTTGAATATGAGGGAGTCCTAGAACGCGCTCATCCATCACTTTGTACCAGAGCCATGGGAAATACGCGATAAGATACATACCAAAGTAGCCGTTGGGTAACTCCGGGATATCATCAAAATTTCTAAGGCTTTGGTAGCGGCGAGCAGGATACGCATGGTGGTCTGAATGTCGCTCCAGATGAAAGAGTACGATATTACTGAGGACATAGTTGGCATTCCACGAATGATGAGGTTTACAACGTTCATAGTTACCATTTGCCTTTTTCTCACGCAGCAGACCATAGTGCTCTATGTAGTTTGCAGAGGTTAATTGGAACCATGCCCAGAAATTATGGATAAGTAAGAAAGGAAGAGTTATCCAGCCAAAATATGCGACAAGGGAACCCTGCAGAACCGCGCTGATAGCGTAGGACTGGAGAATTTCATTGTGGATACTCCATGTGCTCCTTCCTAGTTTAGCTAGGCGCTCTCGTTCTAATTGCCAACCTCGTTTTGCGGTGCCAGGGATTTCTCGCAGAGCAAAAGCATAAATTGATTCCCCTAGCCTTGAACTAGCAAAATCTTCGGGAGTAGAAACTCTTACATGGTGGCCTCGATTATGCTCTACGCAGAAGTGGCCGTAGCCGGGAACGGCGAGAGTGATCTTGGCGAGCCAATTCTCTATAGTGGTGTTTTTATGCCCTAATTCATGTGCGGTATTAATACCTATGCCGCTGGCCCCTCCTGCAACTATAGCCAACACAATAACCATTATCGGGCTCAAAGCTTGCGTACCCACGACCCATGTGCAAGCAACTAAAACAATGTAGTGCATTGGTATGGTGGCGTAGGTAAGGAGCCGATAAAATTTATCCTCCTCAAGCTGCGGAACAATTTCTTCTGGCGGATTACTGCTATCTGAACCAATCGCCCAGTCTAGTAATGGAAATATGACGTAGCCTATGGTTAATGGCAAAGCGAGTATTACTTCGTTGCCAGTCTGTAAATAATAATAGATAAAGACAAGCGGAACTAATGGATAAAAGATCGAAGATAACCAGAGGTAACGTTTTTTATCGGTGTAGTTTATTAGTCCTTTGGTCGGATGATTCAACGAGTACGTTTTCATTGAGCGCTACCTCTTATAAGTCATTATTAACGCTAGTTTATTTTATTACTCTAGCAGTATAGTTGACATTTTTAGGCAAGACAGACTCTAATACGGTCATAAAAGGGCTCTTTATTGGTCTATGCAGGATTCTTTATCAGTCATTCCCCTGATTTATATCGAGGGGGAGGGCAAGTTTTTTTGAGGATTAATCATGCTTCAGTATGTCACCGCAGAGCTGTTGTCTTTGTTGGAACAACAAAATATTGAAAAAGGTGAAGTGTTCTTAGGTAGTGGATTAACTGAGTCTGACTTGACATCAGTGAGCATGTTATCGGCTATTCAATCTGACCGACTGAGCAGCCAAGCACTTAAATTAAGCAGTGATATTGCGCTTGGATTAAAGCTAGGCGTTAAGCTCAATATGTTATCACTTGGCATTCTTGGTTACGCGTTGATGAGTTGTGCAACCGTAGAGAAGGCCCTTTATCTTCTCAGACGATATAATCAAGCAGTGGCACCCAGCCTGACAATTGATATTGTCACTCATGGTTCTTCCGCATCCCTTGTAGGTAGTGGCATTCATTTGCCATCGCATCTGGAGCGTTTTTATACGGACACTCTATTTGCTGCTGTGGTAACAAATTTAAGACTCCTTACGGGAAAGGCGGATTTAGGAGCTGAGTTACAGCTTCGTTATCATCCGTTGGACAATATTGAGCTATACGGTCCTATTTTTGGTGAAACTGTGATTTTTAATGCAGAAAAGAGCGCCTTAACCTTTAGTCAGGAGAGTCTAGAATTATCGATAAAGTCTTCCAATCCTCAGGCACAGGCTATTTTTCAGAGAGAATGCGATCGTATTTTGGCGGTTGACGGTAATAGCGGCTCTGTTAGTGAGCGAATAAAGCAAATTTTAATTAGTGCTCGACTAAAATTCCCTTCTGCGGCAGAAATGGCTAGAGAAATGTATATGAGTGAGAGTACGTTGCAACGGCGACTCTCGATTGAGGGTTCTAGCTATCAAGCTTTACTTGACCAAGTACGTTATAGGCTGGCTCTTGAGTATTTGAATGGAACTCAATTGCCTGTATCAGAGGTAGCAGAGCTACTAGGGTATAGCAGTGCGGCGAACTTTCGTCGATCATTTAAGCGCTGGAGCGGAAAGACCCCCGGAGAGATTCGTAGTGCTTAATAGGTGTGTTATTTATTCTTATTTGGAGACTCTGTAGCCCTTTGTATTTAAACAGCTTGCTAGCACTGTATCGCGCTCTTTTTTCTCCGAGGTCGCAGCATTAGCACCCCATAATGATCCTCCTATTACCCCCAGAAGCACCACAGGCATTGCAACAGCACTGCCTGCTGCTCCAGAGGCAATGACCGTACCTATGCTGATCGCTCCTCCGGCAACATAACCACCTGCCGCGCCCAATCCAGCTTTCGCAATTTTCATAGCCTCGGGGTCAGAGATATCAACATTCTTGGCGATGTCCGCGCACTCCTCAAACGCAGCATTGTATTGGTCTTTGGTCGCGGATGTATCGGCATTTTGAAAGTCAGTTGGAACATATGAGGCACATGCCGACAGAGCGATTGTTATAAGAGTTAGGGTTATGATTTTAGTCATCTTTTGATTATTCGCCTGATCTTATTGTTGGTCAACGGATGATCTTCTCAAATTTATAGCCCTTGGCCCCCAGGCAACCAAGTATTTTGGCGTCGCGCAATTCAACCTCTGACGTGCTCAGAGAGCCACTCAAGGTAGCGCCCGTCAAAGCACCAGTAGCTATAAGCATCCCAGTAGCTGGCCAAATCAAGCCTCCTCCAAAGACGGCAGGTATAATGGTAGCTCCTCCAAGGCCAGCCGCGCCGCCTACGACTACGCCTTTGGCACTGTTTTTCAGCGTGTCAGACTGGGTGGTGGAAATATCTATTGAGCTAATGCAGGCACTCAGCGCTCTCTCAAACACAGCCTTATCAGTTGCATTACTCGGCGCGATAAAAGTACGTGGGGTAGCGCAAGAGCTGAGAACAAAAATAGTGGCGATTACTATGTGGACTTTAGCATCCATTCGGATGCCTTATTCTATTGTAGATAATTTTAGGATACCATTCACGAAACAACAAGTATATTTTGGTTTTCTTAACCGCTGTAGTACTGTCGCCGCTTATGATCTCTGGATATCGCTAATTGACAATTGCATCGGTGATCAGAGATATAAATTCTGGATTCCTCCAGTCTAATGGTTCAACAGTTGCATGGTAATTATCTCCACTTCTAATGGAGCTTGACCCCACTTTGGTATAGAGGCTATTGCGCACCACAACCAAATCTAGGTCGGGAAATACGTAGATATTATTTTGATGTAATCCCGCTGAATAGAAGTAACCCCCTGATGGGCTCACCCACCACTGCAGTGCATAGTATTGGTTGTTGGTTCCTTCTGGAACCGTGGTTGACTCTTGAACCCAATTTTCAGACACGATTTGTTCATCTAACCACAGTCCATTACGAGCAAAAAGAAGTCCGAAACGAGCAAAGTCTCTAGTGGTTGTGTCAATGCAACAATAAGTCATTGCATGACCTAATTCGTCAGTCCACCAGTCTGCGTTCATACCAATTTTTGAAAATAGTTGCATGTCAGCGTAGTCAAGCACACTTTGTCCAGTTGCTGACTCAAGAATCCCCGCAAGCAACATAGAGTCGGTATTTTGATAGGTCCAATTATTAGTTCTTGGTGTTGTCTCAGGGGTCCTATCTAGGGCATAAGCAAGTTGGTCGCCACCGGTTCCACCTGAATAAATATTAGCATCGCCATCGGAAGCTTCTTTTAGGCCAGTACGCATTTCCAAAATAGCTCTTATTGAGATGTCAGCTTTGTCTGTACTCACCCAGGGAGCAAGATAATTCGATGCGGGCACATCAATAGAGTCTATAAGCCCTTGATCCATTGCAATGCCGACTAAAGCGCTAGCGAATGATTTCCCTGTTGACCAACTCGTGGCTAAGCTCTCTTTAGAGTCGTTTATGGCGTAACGTTCACCAACGATCACTCCATGACGAACAATAACAACACCTTGAGTATTCCGAGTACTGACAAATGCATAATCTAAAGCATCTTTGATTCGAGCTTCTGACATTCCAACATCTTCAGGCAAGGCTGTATCCCAACTTACGCCAGGATATGTAGTCGTATCAGGTATATTTGCAACTGGCTGTGGAATTTGGACAGGAACCGATGAAGAGCCTGAACCACCGCACGAAGAAATCACAAACACACAAAGTAATACCAAAAGTCTTTTCATCTCTAACCCCAACTCTTTATAAAAGGTTCTAAGCTCATCAAAAAACCTTTTAATCTATGCAATTAATAATAAATATTGACCCCATTGTAACTCTTTTGATACGAATACTTTTAGGAATCGTAACAAAAGGTACGTTTTGCTTTACACGGTTTACCCCCAATGCTAAAAAACGGAAAACAATTCAGCCAAGACGAGATTTCCCGTATTGTAGAAATGGCGTGGGAGGACCGTACACCATTCGAGGCGATCGAGCTTAATTTTGGCGTCAATGAGTCTGCCGTTATCAAGCTAATGCGGTCTCAGATGAAATCGCGTTCATTCCGGTTATGGCGGCAACGGGTGGCTAGTAGAAAAACTAAGCATCTTGCATTGCGATCGCCGGAAGTAAACAGAGGGTATTGCCCAACGCAGTATAAACAGAGATAGAGGATTCAACACAATGACTAAATTCAGTTTATGGATTATTCGAATGGTTTTGCCAGTTGTAGTTTTGAGCAGTGGTATGTTAAACGCAGATGTAATGATAGATGACTTCGAGGCTGGCTCAAATATAGATTGGGATTACCTCAGCGATCAAGTCATGGGCGGTGTTTCTGAAGGCTCGGCAAGTTTAGGGAGAGATGAGAATGAAGCCTACGCTCACATGACCGGTGATGTCAGCACAGCTAACAATGGCGGCTTTATCCAGTTGAGAACCTCCTTAAAGTCTGGCGCTGATAAAAACACCAAGGGCGTCTTTATCAAGGTTCGGGGTAACAACCAGAAATATTATATTCATTTGCGAACACGAGGAACGATGCTGCCTTGGCAATACTACCAGGGTGGATTTGACGCAACTGAGGAGTGGCAGCTAATCCGACTGCCGTTCGAAGAATTTGAAGCGTCAGGCTCCTGGTTGAGAAACACTCCTGCTCCAACTTCAATACGGAGTATTGGGATCGTTGCTTATGGCCGTGACCACCAGGCAGATATCCAAATTAGTGAAATTGGATTTTATTAGCTCATTTAGGCCGCGCATCGAAAAGAGCGAGCTGTTCCTCTGTAGCAGGCTTCTGAAATTTTGCCTTCCAGTCGGAGTAGGGCATGCCATAGACGATTTCACGCGCCTGCTCGTAATCAATCGCTAACTGCCCTTTCTTTGCTTCTGTCACATACCATTTACTGAGACAGTTGCGGCAGAAATTGGCCAGGTTCATCAGATCAATGTTCTGGACATCTTTGTTGTCATCGAGATGTTTTAGAAGGCGACGAAAGACCGCAGCCTCAATTTCCGTTTGGGTGTTTTTTTCCATGGTTTGGGAAGTCCAATAGTGTGTTCATAGCGTTGGATAGTGTAAACGAAATGAGCGGATTAACGAAAGGCACAGTGGGCTCTAAAACTGCCTAAATTTGATTAAAAATTCTAATCAAAGGGCCCAAATCGACGATTTTTTAACAATCTTTGTGTTATTCTTCTCGGCCATTTAACTCTTGGGCTTTTGCCTTTATTAAAGAAAATATGACTATAAACACATCTCTACTATCACTTATTGGCAATACGCCAATGCTAAAACTCAAAGCCTTTGACACTGGGCCTTGCGAGCTCTTTGTTAAGCTTGAATCTCACAATCCAGGCGGATCAATCAAAGATAGAGTTGGTCTAGCGATTATTGAAGCAGCTGAGAAATCAGGAGAACTAAAGCCTGGCGGCACCATCATTGAGGCTACCGCAGGGAACACGGGTATTGGACTTGCGTTGGTGGCGGCTATCAAAGGTTACAAAATTATCCTAGTGATTCCCGATAAGATGAGTCGAGAGAAGATTTTACATCTTGAGGGCTTGGGTGCTGAGATAGTTTTAACTCGCTCAGATGTCCCCGAGGGTCACCCTGAATATTACCAAGATTTGGCACGAAAAATTGTCGCAGAAACACCAGGGAGCTTTTTAGCAAACCAGTTCTCTAACCCCGTAAATCCAATGATCCATCGGACCACTACGGCCCCAGAGATATGGGAGCAAATGAATGGAAATCTTGACGCAGTAGTAGCTGGAGTTGGGTCGGGTGGAACACTAACGGGAATGGCTGAGTTTTTTAAGGAGAAAGACCCTTCAATAAAAATGGTCGCGGCTGACCCTGAAGGATCAATTATTGCGGATGCCGTAACTAAAGGATCTTTCTCCTATGATGGAGGCTCTTGGCTAGTGGAAGGTGTCGGTGAAGATTTTATTCCTGATGTTTTGAATGTTGAGTTGCTACACGATGCCACAATCGTTTCTGACAAGGAGGCTTTCCAGACCTTACAAACGTTAATCAGAGAGGAAGGCATATTAGGAGGGTCTTCCACCGGAACACTAGTTGCCGGTGCTGTTAAATGGTGTCAGAAGCAGACTACGCCAAAACGAGTGGTGACGTTTATATGCGATACAGGTAATAAGTATTTGTCTAAAGCGTTTAATAAATCTTGGTTGCATGATAACGATCTGTTAGAAGTAACCTTGTTAGGCAATTTAACGGATTTAGTCAATCGTCGTGCCGATCAGGGCGATATGATTAGCGTTAGCACCTCGGATACACTGCTAACTGCTTATAAGCGCATGAGAGCGTCTGATATTTCTCAGATACCAGTTCTTGATCAAGGCAAACTAGTGGGTGTGCTAGATGAAGAAGATCTGCTCTTTAATGTCAGTAAGAGCAGAGAGGCATTTTCTAAGGTAGCTGGAGAGTTTATGGTCACGGATCTTGATGTGTTACCAACCACTGCTTCGGAAGATGAGCTGATGGAGGTTCTGACTCAAGGCAAGGTCGCTATTATCTATGATAAAGATACGTTTATTGGTTTTATTACCAAAGTTGATCTTATTAACCATTACAGAACGAAGATAAGCCAAGACTAATTAGGATTAGAAACCTTTATGAACGATAGGAATAAAAAACAGGGGTTCTCGACCAAGGCTATTCATGCTGGTCAGCAACCTGATCCATCTACAGGCGCTATAATGACGCCGATTTATGCCAGTTCTACCTATGTACAGCAGAGTCCCGGAGTACATCAGGGTTATGAGTATTCTCGAAGCCATAATCCGACTCGTAAAGCCCTTGAAGATTGTATAGCAGCCCTTGAAAATGGCTCAGCTGGATATGCTTTTGCGTCGGGTATGTCCGCCACGGCTACGGTTTTGGAGTTACTCGATTCGGGCGATCATGTTATCGCCATGGACGACCTCTATGGTGGTACATATCGTCTATTTGAGAATGTGAGAAAACGTTCGGCAGGTCTCGAATTCACCTTCGCTAATTTGAGCGATTTGGATAATCTTGAGTCAGCTCTGCAAGACAATACAAAAATGATTTGGGTAGAATCACCTACCAATCCTCTTCTAAAATTGGTTAATCTGCAGGCAGTTGCCGAGTTTGCTAGAAAACACAACTTGATCGCTGTCTGCGACAACACTTTCTGCTCTCCTTACGTACAAAAACCTCTGGATTACGGATTTGATCTTGTTGTCCATTCTGCGACCAAGTATATCAACGGGCATTCAGATGTTGTTGGTGGAATTGTTGTCTGTGGGCCTGATCGGCAGGATCTTGTGGAGCAAATCTTCTATTTGTCGAATGCTATTGGGTCCATTATGAGCCCGTTCGATAGTTTCTTGGTGATGAGAAGCTTAAAAACTCTATCTATAAGAATGGAGAGGCACTGTGATAGTGCTATGCAGGTTGCCCGGTATCTTGAGCAACACGAAGCTATAGAGAAAGTTTATTATCCTGGTCTGCAAAGTCATCCACAGCATGAATTAGCCAAACAGCAAATGAATGGTTTTGGTGGCATGATCAGTGTGGTGTTAAAGGGCGGATTGGCAAGCGCTAAGATATTTTTAGAAAATACTCATTTGTTTTCTTTGGCTGAAAGTTTAGGGGGTGTTGAAAGTCTGATTGAGCATCCTGCGATTATGACTCACGCTTCAGTCCCTGTAGCCATTAGAAATGAAATAGGTATTGTTGACGGTTTAGTGCGCCTATCAGTTGGTATTGAAACGCTGGAAGACTTGATTGCTGATATAAAAATCGCCTTAGATAAAATTTAAACCATTTTTCATAGGTGCTGTGTTTCGTGCCAGCGATTTTAGTTCTCTAGAGTTTGAATAAAAGCTTGGGCCTCACCTATGCCCCCGGCATTGACAACATTGGTATAGCCTAGTTGATCTAAGATTTTCTTCGCTTTTCCAGATCGATTTCCGCTGCGACAGTAGACGTAGATAGTCGTATTTTTATCCTTTGTTAGGTCTGTAATTTTTTTGTCAATCACTTGCCATTCGATGTGCTTGGCGTTGGTCAAATGCCCAGTTTCCCATTCAGCAGGCGTTCTCACGTCTATAATTAAAGACGAGTCGTGATTCTCAGCAAATGCCATAATGGTCGAGAAGAAAAGAGCGCACGGTAAGACAAAATATTTCATAGAAGTAGGCCTTTCTGTATTCAAATGGCTTTTAATCTTATACTCGTTTTGGGCGTGGCTAAAGATATTTTTTAGTGAATTGGAATGACCCAATATTGGTTATCTGCGCTAATTGAACCGTTCATTCTCTCAACAATCACCCTGTCTAGAGTGCGTATTTCTCGCTCAGCCATGCTGCTAAAGCTATCTTCACCCAAGGTAGTCTCTGTCTTATCTGGAAAATTACGACGAGTTCGATGAATCCAGTAAGTGTCTGATAAATTAGTTTGCTTAAATGCTTTTGCGATCTCTTGGGGGCCAATCATAAAGCCCAATAATCCACCCCAAGTTGCCGTTGGGTTATCTGAATCCCAGCCAACAAGAGACCCTATTTGAATCGTCCTAACAATGTCTCCTTGCCCATAAAAGAGACTGATGAGGCTTGCTGCAAAATTAATCCCAGCATCGAAGGGTTCTTTGTAGACATATCCATCCGTGCTCTCTAGTTGGTAGCGATGATAAATTGCATCTCTGGTGCTTTCCCAGTCATCTTTGTTGGGGTTATTCAGATAATGCTCCTTTATAAATGCATACATTTTGCCGGGGGTCGAGTTAGGAGGAAGGTACCTACTCGATTGGTTCGCTAACCAACGCGTTTGCGCAGCTATATTTTGTGACTTGTCGACAACAGAAGCTAACGAATGCATCGCTATGTAAAACTGAGAAATCCATTCTGCATCACTTTTAGCAGTTGTTCTAACGGGCAAATAAGCGATATCTATTGCTACATCGGGCCGACCAGGGGCTAGTAATCCAAAAATTTCTGTCGTTAGCTGAGCATCGATCATCATATGATAATGATTGTTTTCCGGCTCGCTAGTCTCTGGGGGAGCCATGCCTTTTTCCATTAATTTTCTAGCTTGCTCATTAGATACCCACAAAAAGTTCTCTGCCATTGGCTTGGAGTTTGGGAATTTCTGAAATAGAGGCGCATCTTCTTCTGAGTATATGTGATGTAGCCATCCATCACGTATCTGTCTGGCGTTGAGTTTGCTAGTCTTTAGCTGGTCATGGAGATGCGCATACATATACTCAATATCGGTATCGTCATCGGCTCCCCAGGGTGTTCCTGAATATTCGAAGTAAAAATCAATCGTATTTGAGTGGGGCACAAATTCACCCCAAATTGCTTTCTGATCAGGTTTCCCCCAATCCTTATCTGTATAGAAAGGCAATGTCTTAGGCGTTCCTACCTTGTCCATTTCGGTAATTAAGCCAGTCCAGTTAGCGATATTTTGGCCAAGCCAAAATCCTTGCAGTTTATTTAAGTATTCAGGCCGTGAAATATTAATGACATCTGAGTTATTTTTTGTCTCAGCATTAATAGAAAGTGAAGTGAGAAGGGTGACTATCAGAATGAGGAGAAAACAGAAATTGAGTAAGGCCTTAATAGTGTCGCAATCTATGTTCTTTTTCATCCTTGACCTCAGGGGGGGATCACTCTTATGTGTTATTTAAAAAAGCAGCTAATCCTTCTATGGTGCACAAAATTCTGCGATCTATCAAATAACCTTTAAATATTCATCTGGCTTTTTAAAACAAAGCGGGTATTATTTTTAGCTGTAATTGTTCTAGGCCACTGAGGTAGTAATCATGACTTCTCAAAACGCTAAGTTTTTCCTTGTTTTCATATTATTGATGTTTCAACCAAGTTCTTTATTTGCGGCTGATAAAAATATTCCGTTCGGACAAAAGGCTTTTGAGATTTACAAGACTTCAGTGGAAATGCGCACAGCTAAGGGCCATCACATGGTGCCAACTCTTGCTAGATACCTTGCTTCGGAGTTTGAAAAGGGTGGGTTCCCAAAAGAAGATATCCATGTTTTAGAAATAGACGGGACAGCAGCGCTAGTTGTGAGATACCGTGGAGATGGTTCGTTGGGTAAAAAGCCAGTGAGTATTTCAGCTCATATGGACGTAGTTGATGCTCTGCGAGAAGATTGGGAGCGAGACCCGTATACTCTCGTCGAAGAAAATGGCTATTATTTTGGCCGTGGTACCGTTGACGACAAGCTGGGAATGACAGCAGTGACAGCTGGATTTTTAAGGTTAAAGTCAGAGGGCTGGGTTCCTGGTCGAGATCTTATTATTGCTTTTTCTGGCGACGAAGAAAGCACGATGACAAGCACTAAGGCTTTGGTAAATGAATATCGAGAGCTCACAGACAGCGAATTTGTGCTCAATGCCGATGCCGGCGGCGCAGCACTACCAGAAGAAGGAGGTGCCCCTGCTAGCTTTGGCATGCAAGCTGCAGAAAAGACTTATGTGACCTGGGAAATTACAGCGCGTAATCCTGGTGGACACAGTAGTCGACCTCGTGATGATAATGCGGTCTATGATTTAGCTAATGCGCTGACAAATATTCAGGCTTACAAGTTCCCAGTCAGCTATAACGATCTGACGCTTGCTTATTTTAAAGGCACTGGTGTGCGTACCAAAGGCGATTTAGGGCAGGCAATGCGTACTTTTGCCGCAAACCCCCAAGATGCCGCAGCGATTGAAATACTGAGAGGTGATAGTAGTTTTGTAGGGACTTTAGGGACTACCTGTGTAGCCACAATGCTTCGTGCGGGCCATGCGGAGAATGCTTTACCCCAATCTGCTACTGCTACCATCAACTGTAGGGTTTTCCCTGGGGAGGGCGTTGATGCAACGCGTGAGCAACTTAAACGTATTATTGATAACCCGAGTATTGAGTTTGTTCTTTTAGATGAGGTAACAGAGACCGATGCCTCACCTCTGCGCAAAGATGTCACAGCGGCTCTGCAGAAGGCTATCGATATTAAGTACCCAGGGCTAGAGATTATTCCCAGCATGTCCTCCGGTGGAACTGATGGCATGCATTTTAGAGCTGCCGGGATTCCTAGCTATGGTGTTAACGGTCATTATGGTAAAAATAGTGACAGCTTCGCCCATGGGTTGAATGAACGAGTTCTTGTTGAGAGCTTTTATGATAATGTTGTCCACTGGTATGTGTTACTGCAGGCCATTGCGGGCAAAGATTAATCGCAATGCTCCAAGAGGAGGTAGAAGGTAACTAATGGTTCGATTGCTAAATGAAAGGTTGGAACAGCATTTCCCCACGATGGTAATGGTGCGTGAATTTGAAGGGGTAGATTCTTTAAATACAGATCTTGAGTCGGTTATTGATAAGTTAAGCGCAGAATTGAGCAAGACAGATCAAAATGCAGCCACTAATGGTGACAGTACAACAAAAGGTGGATTTCAAACGCCAGCTAAAATGTCTTTTCTTGATCTTCAAGATAAGGCGGTCAGTTTCCTTAAAGGTTCTATTATATTTCCGTCGATAGAGGAATACTTGGCGCAAGTATTTAATGCAGATCCAATTTATACCGCATTCAAAGTAAAGAGTTGGGCTAATCAATTAGGCGAAGGAGATTGGCAAAGTCCGCACATACATCCTAGTGAATACACTGTGATTTCAGGCATCTACTATGTCCAAGTGCCTGAAACCATTGCGCCTGCAGGGCACCTAGAATTTATTAATCCGGCACTCGCCTCTGTAGCCATTGGAGGTCAGCAGACGTCCAGATTGCACAAACCTTTGAGTGGTCAGGTTGTTTTGTTCCCTCCGCATTACATGCATTTCGTGCATCCGATTTCTGGCCCAGACAAGCGTTCTATTGTTGCGTTTGACGTTACCCTTGAGCGTTGATGTAATTGCTTGGGTTTTAAAACTCATCAATGTTGTCAACAAATACTATTTGGAGCTATTTTTTAAAATATGATATTTGGCAACTTTAGGCGGTTATGTGGTTATGCAGTTATTGGATTATCTAGTAAAAGTTACAGTCATAGTTATCGCAGCTTTCAGCGTTGGCTGCTCAATTCAGCACTTTTCAAAAACTAAACAAGTTAGCGCAGATCTAATTTTATTCGACGGTAAAGTTTACACCGTTGATGCTAATCGATCATGGGCGGAGGCTGTTGCTGTCATTGATGGAAAAATTGCTTATGTGGGATCTAGTTCTGGCGCAAAAAAATATAAGGGACCAAACACCCGATTAGTCGATCTTGATGGAAAAATGGTGCTTCCTGGATTCCAAGATGCCCATGTTCATCCAATAGAGGCTGGTATGGCCTATTTAGGTTGTAGCTTGCATGATGGAAAATCTGTAGAGGATTACGTCCTTATCGTAAAAGAATGTGCACAACAGTCGCCAGAAGCCACATTCATTGATGGCGGTGGCTGGACAATGGATCTTTTTGAAGATGGATTACCTGATAAGAGATTACTTGATGAGGTTGTTTCGGATCGTCCGGTAATACTTAAATCTGCCTCAGGGCATCAGCTCTGGGTTAATTCCAAAACATTGAAGATTGCCGGCATTGACGCTGAGACACCGGATCCTCCTAGGGGAAGGATAGATAGGTATAAGAACTCTAAAGAGCCCAGCGGGTCTCTGCAAGAGAACAGCGCAATGAATCTTGCTTTCAGCACAAGGCCGGCTTATTCGGCAGATCAAATGCAAGCTGCTTTGCAATTTGGGCAACATTATTTGAATCAATATGGTGTTACCACGGTGCAAGATGCGCTCCTAAAGCTTGATGGTAATGAGGCCTATGTTGGCGGACCCACATACATGGCGATGGATCGAGCAGGAGACCTAACAATAAGAGTAGTTGGGGCGTTGGTATGGAATACAGATTCTGGTTTAGAGCAGTTATCGCGAATTACTGATGCGAGAGAACGGTTTAAGACACCGCTCTTTTCTGCGCCTTCAGTGAAAATTTGGCTTGATGGAGTAATGGAAGTTCATACTGCTGCTCTTTTGGCACCCTATAGTGATCGGGAGGATGGTTATAGCGGAGAGCTTTTGATCAAGCCAGAGCAGTTGGATGTTGTGGTCAGCCAACTCGATGCGTTGGGCTTTCAAATACATTTTCATGCGATCGGGGATGCAGCTGTTCGTCAGTCGTTAGATTCTCTTGAGCTAGCTCGACAAAAGAATGGAGTGAGAGACAGCCGCCATCATATGTCTCACATCCAGCTGTTCGACCCCGCAGATATCCCGCGCTTAGAGACCCTAAATGTGGTGGCAAACTTTCAGCCCTATTGGGCATGGGCAGACAAATTTATAACAGAACTAACAATACCTAAACTGGGAGCGGACAGAAGCAAATGGTTATACCCGATTAGAAGTGTGCTCGACACAGGTGCGGTAGTAGCTTTTGGAAGTGACTGGTTCGTCACTTCAGGTAATCCTTTGCTGGGCATTGAGACTGCTATAACACGCCGTGACCCCTTGACTAATTTTAGTGACCCATTTCTTGAAGATGAAAGGATCAATCTAGCTGATGCAATTGAGGCATACACGATTAACAGTGCTTATGTGAACTTTATTGACGATGAGACTGGATCAATCGAGGAAGGAAAATTAGCTGACTTGATTGTTTTAGATAACAACCTTTTTGAACTTGCTCCTAATGAGATTTCTGATGCCCAAGTTCTACTGACTCTTTTGGAGGGCAATCCTGTTTATGGTGACTGGACGCTCTCGTCCATCCCAAAGATCGCACAATAAACTTATTTTGTTGCTAACTGGTTTCAATATAAGGACCAATGCGATGCTTTGGCGATCGACCAATTAGTTTTGGTGGGCAAATTATGTCTCATGTCTGGTTGTTTATTTGATACGCCAGTTGCCGGACCTAATATATACGAAGTGTTGAGTTTTATACAGGCTGGCTCGATCTAGCCCTGATTTGACTGGATGGGGTATTCAGCTATGATTGCCTCGTTTTGGAGTAAAAGTGTGCAAATTCGAAATCTAAATACAGTTCTTTGGGTCATCCTCCTATGCGGATGCGCGGGAAAACTAGATATTAGCAATCTTGAACTCTCATCAAATATGCACGAAGGTTGTTTTTCACCCACAACAACAATGGATGTCTACTATTTTAAAAACGGTTTTAACCAAAAGTACGAGCTTTTATCTCCTAAAGCACCTTGGTGTAGCAACGACATATTTATGGAATCATGTCATAAAGTATTCCCGATTTCTAAAAGCGGTGAAATAAAGATCACTAAAATATTTGATAGATCAGTTGGTACTTCTGGCCATTGCTGGGAAATATTTGCTAAAGCGAAAAGTAAACCGGATGTCGAATTCGCAATACCTGCCTGCTGGTTACACCATAATCCAGATATCTGGGTAAAACCGAAGTATCCTTGGCATCAAAAAAAGACAGAGGAACAGTTGCGGATTGATACTGAATTTTTAGAGGGAGTTCGCTGTTCATTCTAGGCAAGCAAGTGACCCAATTTACCTAGCCCTGATTTGACTGGATGGGGTATTCAGCTATGCTTAGGTAATCAATAAAGGGATGGAGCCTATGATTTCAGATTTGGACACTCTTTCTGCTTATTCAACGAAAAATATGCTAGCTTTGAAGCCATTGACAGACGTCACGTGTAAAGTGGCGCCGCAAACAGGCATCCACCTATTTCATTTTTCTCAATCGCTCTGCTCGATGAAAGTTCGCCAAGCCCTAGCAGAGAACGCTGTGCAGTGGACATCCCACCATGTGCTTCTTCCTGCTTATCAACAATATGAACCCGATTATGTTCGTATAAATCCTCGATGCGTAGTGCCTACGTTAGTTTGTGATGGAAAAGTTACGACAGATTCATTGAATATTCTACACCTTATAATCAGTAAATTATCGAACTCTGATATCTCACAAAAGCCATCTGATCATGAATTTGAGGCAATCTCCTCATGGCTGAACAAAGCGGACAGCCTCCCGATCGAAGCGTTCACTTATGGAGATAATCGAGGTACGAACAAGTCTTTTCTATTTAAAAAGGCGGCAGACGATGGCAAAGGCCATGAATTTAAAGCTAATCTTTTGAGAAAATTAGTTAAACGCCATGAAAATGAAAAGCAGTTGTATGACGCCTATAGAAGTAAGTTAAATATTGTCGAAAATACACTTAAAGTAATTCAAACGCCTTCTCGGATGAATACCTTATATGATTCTGCTGACTTCACTTTAACGGAGCTTGAGGCTCAGCTGTTGAGTGGCCCCTTCAAAAAGAATGGTTGGCTAGCATCGCAGAAGTTCAGTTTGGCTGACATAGTATGGGGCGTTGTTCTTTATCGACTACAGAAACTTGGTTTAGAGCCATTACTTTGGAGTAATAAGACAATCATAGGTCAATATTGTGAAAAATTATTTGCCAGAGAATCCTTCAAAAGAGGAATTTTGGATTGGAGTAATGTTCCCAAGCATGTGGTTCTCCCAATGATCAAGCATAAACTATTTCATCGGACTAAATTAAGCAGTTAGATATTTTAAGTCTGTGCAACCACAATCTGCATATCTCTCACCGCGATCTAGCCCTGATTTGACTGGCTGGGCTATTCAGCTATGATTAGGTAAAAAGGGAGTTATTCATGAAACAGATTTCAAACGAACACAAACTAGGTGTTAGATATTTGTTAAGACTAACAGTAACAATCATTTTAGTTGCCATTTCTGCGTCTGCTTTAGCCGAAGATACCTCGCCAGAGGTTCAGCACTATGCTGCAGATTGGGAATACCAAGGTTTCAGAATATCGCCTAATGGGGAGACCCTAGCCTATATTAATCGACAACGTGGAGAGGATAATGTTGTGGTTCTGAATCTCAGTGATATGAGTTTGAAGGCGGGATTTAATTCTCCTGACGCAAACGTTGTTGAATTATCTTTTTTAACAAATGATCATTTAATTGTAGGTGTCACAGATTATAGAAGAACCAAAGTAGGCCGAGATCAATTCATATTTAATATTAAAAAGAATAAAAAAATAAAACTTAATTGGGGCGCTCAGGTGTCGGCAAACTCCTTTTCTAGGGGATGGATGCGCGATTTATTTCGAGGAAATATTCCCATTTATGGGATCGATGAAAATTCAGCAAAACTGGCAATGGGACAGTTTGATAAATTTCTGTCCACAGCGCTTTATTTGGCCGACCTAGAAACAGGGAAGTCTTCTCTACTAGAAAGGGGGACACGGCAAACTCTCTCGTGGATGGTCGACAGAGAAAATAACCCTCTTATTCGAATTGACCGGGATGAAGACAACAACAAAATAAATTTCTTCGTAAAAAAAAATAAATGGCAATTTTTAATAACACTTGAAGATATGTGGGACATCCGATGGTCGCTGTCGGAGAACCAAGACAAGCTACACATATTAGGGGGCAAGTTAGACTTTAGCTCTGTGTTATCAGTTTCCCTAGCAGATGGTTCTACCGAGACCTCTCTTTTTGCTGACATGGATAGGGATGCTAGCAACTTTGTTAATAATCGTAATGATCAAATTTTAGGCGTTGTTTATGGCGGGCTTAAACCCTATACACGGTTTATAGATGCCAAGATAAATTCTGCTTTTGAGCGTTTGAGCAAAAGTTTTCCTGGCAGCGAGCTTGGTTACGTCTCAGGAGAAGATAGTTTAGAAAAGATAATTGTGTCGATCAGTGGCGAAAATAGTGCATTCGATTATTTTCTATTTAATACGTCAACATTATCTCTCACCAGACTCAAATCAGCTCTTCCAAAGGTTAAACATATAGCGAAAAGGGAATTGCTTACCTACATGTCATCTGATGGTACGACAATTCCAGCAGTCCTTCGTCTGCCAGTCACGGCGAATGCTAACGCTAAGATCCCATTAATTGTTATTCCGCACGGGTACGGTGAGACCAGTAGTATTGGGTTCGAAAGAGAGGCTGATTTTTTTTCTGCTAAAGGTTATGCAGTCTTTAGCCCAAATTATAGGTCTACTGATGGTTTTGGATTTGAACTCAGAAATGCAGATATGGGTCTAAAGAATGATTTAATCTTACAAGATATAGATGATGGCATTGAGTTTTTATCTCAACACCATAGCTTGGATATGACAAAAATCCATGCGATTGGCTATGGATATGGCGGATATTTGGCGCTCTTGAGCGCTGCTAATTATCCAAATCGTTACAAATCAGTCGCTGTAGTTGATCCAATCACAGATCTTGCTGATTTTCCAGATCATTATAGGAAGTTTCTTAATAAAATATTTCCTCAACTGGAAGGTTCGGATGCTGCGATCCAAGATTTGTCGCCTATCAACTATGCATCACAATTTGCAGCGCATGTATTGTTAATTTCGGATAAAAAGTCCTATTACCATAGTCAGGTTAAAAATATGAATAAACGACTTAAGTCAGAGTCGAAAAATGTTCGTTTAGAAGTTTTTAAGACCAAGCATGGAATTCGAGACGGTAAAGTCCGTGAGAAAGTTTTAGAAGAAATTGATGACTTCTTGCAGATGTAAAAAGAAATAGCTTCAAAATCAAAATTGCTGTTAAGACCACTCACCTGATTTGACTGGATGGGGTATAGGTCTATGATTAGATAATCAATAAAGGAGTTTTGTAAAGGTTGAGGATGAGACAGGTAGTACTAGTAATTATTATATTTTTCGCGGAATCTTCTTTTTCTAGCGAAAATGATCAACTGCTGGGCGGAAAGTTATCAGATAACATTATCATAAAAAGCGAAATGTTAGGCTACAACCTCCAATACCGAGTTTACACGCCCGAAGGAATGAATCCAGATATGTTGTTGCCTACGATTTATATAACGGATGGCGAGGCCTATATTAAATCTGGAAAGTTACCGGAGCTTTTAGATAAAGAAGTTAGGGCCAACAGAATTGAGCCTGTTATTGCAGTTTTTGTCGATGCACGAAATCCTGATAAAATTTCTGATAATAGACGTGATAGTCAATTTATTTGCAATGAGAATTATGCAAAGTTTTATGCTTATGAACTTCTCCCAGCGATAGAGGCATCCTACCCTGCAAGCCCGAATCGAGAAGCACGAGTCATTATGGGGCTTTCCTATGGAGCTTATAATGCAGCCTGTTTTGGATTGTTTCTACCGGACTATTTCGCGGGGCTTGCCATGCAATCACCCGGCAAAAGTTATCTAGTAAGACGGCTTACAGATATTTACAAAAAAGGTCCCAAGCTACCCCTCAAAATATTTTTAAGCCATGGGCGCAAAGGTGATAGCACTCGCGATAATAGAGACTTTAAAAACGCTTTAACAGAAAAAGGCTATGATCTTACCTATAAACAGTCGCACCAGGGGCATAATTGGTCAAATTGGAGGCCTCTGTTAGATGATGTTCTCCTAACATTTTTTGGAACTAACAATTAAAGGTTAAGTTCTCGTTGCCTTAGAGCCGACAACAATCTGCATAGGTGGTGTCTCTCCACTCTAATTTGACTGGATGGAGTATTTGGTAACTCTATTTTTTTTCATTTAAAAGTAGCGAAACGAAACTTGGATCTTTAAAGAACCACATATCTACATTCACCGCCACAGCAAGGCTGGACGTTACTATCAAGATGAACCAATAATCAAAGGGACTATCCGTCTTTCTTAAAAGCATCGGCCCTTTGCTACCGTAAGCTCGCTCCATGTTTATAATATGTTCATTTTGATAGGCTATGACACAATAGATTATGAGATAAGAGAACATTACAGTAACCAATAATTGCCCCCATTCATCTGAACTTAGTCCGTTTATTAGAGACATGATTGATACATAAACAATCATGATGAGGGTTAAGATCATAATTTTAAAATGGTGTTTTGGTAAAAAGATATCCGCCTCTCCCTGTGCTAAATCTACTCTAGATTACGTTAACAAATTAGAAAACACAATAAAGCACTCTATTTAGAGACTATGGCCCTCACCTGATTTGACTGGATGGGGTATAGGTCTATGATTGGGTAATGAATAAATTGAAATTGGTATATATAAACGTTGTATAAGCTATTTTATGCAGATGGCAGTGCCTCCATGGGTATTCAGGTTTTACTTGAAGAAATAGGTGTTCCCTATGACTTAGTTCAATCGACTATTGATATGAATGAACCTCGTCCTCCCGAGCAACTGACAATCAATCCAAATGGTTGGATACCCGTGCTTATTGGCGACGTGGCTATTTATGAAGCTGCTGCCATAACCATTTATTTGTGCGATCAATATCCCTTAGCAGGTTTAGCGCCCAGACCTGATCAGATGACCAGAGGTTTGTTCTTGCAAACCTTAGTCTATTTTTCTAGTTCTATTCAGAATGCGTTCCAACTTACCTATTATCCTGATCGATTCGCAGAGACGAGCGATGGCTATTCCGGTGTGATGCAACGAGGTATTCGTCGGTTACGTGAAACATGGCAAGTGATTGATACTCAAATAGGGGAAAATCAATGGGTGCTGGGTGACAAGTTCAGTGCGGTTGATATCTACTTATTTATGCTGACTACATGGTTGAAGGATTCTAGAGGTCACCCATCGGTACAGGACTTTCCTAGCGTCGCAAGAATTGCTAAAAAAGTATTATTGCGGCCCGCTACACTAAAAGTCTACAGTGAAGCTCTCCAAATTAAATAGCCCTGATTTGACTGGATGGTGTATTCGGCTATGCTTAGGTAATCAATAAAGGGAGAGTTAAGTGCAGGAGTATTTCATTTGGATAATTCCGTTTCTTTTAGCTGTCTACAGCATAAAAGCATTCATTCGTGATTCTAAGAAGGTGAAGACGCCTACCTGTACTTCTTATGGTTCAACAAACATAGATGCCAATATGTTCAAAAAGTATGGGTCTTGCAAAGATTGCGGGCATAAATGGAAGATTCTTAAGCTTGATGGTGGACATGTGGGTTAGTAGATATGAAACGATTACTTTTACTTAAAATAAAGGAGTCTAAATATGGAATGTGGTTGCGGAAGAAGCCCAACTGGTAAATGCATCGGTTGGCACAAACTCTCTGAAGAGGATTATCAAAAAAAACTTAAAGAGTATGAGGACAAAAACAAAGAACGGAAATAAATTCTATTAGGTGGCGATTGGTGTTGGTTACTAAACACCTGTTAAAACAATCTGCATAGGTGACGCGACCTAGCCCTCATTTGACTGGATGGGGTATTCAGCTATGCTTAGGTAATTAATAGAGGGAGTTATTCATGAAAAAGCTTTTTTTGATCCCGATGGCTGTTTGCTGGTTGTATTTCTATAGTATGGTATTTGTTCTTATTTTAATTCTTCTAGCAATACTTGGATCGGTCTTTGTCCCTAACAGTGTCTTGACTAACTTACTGGGTTTTTTTACAACTCTTGGTGATGCTGGCTTTATGGGTATCATTGTTCTCATTACTTTGGTAGGCCAATATTATCTGGCTTATCACTTGTATTTATTTTTTAAAACTAAAGTCTCATAGGCTGATTTGACTGGATGGGCTTAAAGAGAAGGCATCAATGTCTCTAAATGAGCCTCAATCTCCTCTGAAGTCGTTCTAGTAGCAACAACACCATTAATCAACGTATCGCCTTCTAAACCGAATAGGTAACGTAAAGTGAGGAGACCATCTGTAAGAGCATCTATGTCACCATTACCATCGATATCAGCAAGATCACCAAGAGTGGCAATACGTGACTCAATATCCACTGATTCGGTATAGGCCGCGTCAGACGCAATAGTCCCTGTTACCAGCGCACTTCCGTCTAGGCCAAACATACCTCTTAATAGTAGAAGTCCATCTGTAAGGGCGTCATAGCCTTCATTACCATCTATGTCTAAAGAGTCTGAAGAAGAGTTCTCCTTTACCAACACCTTTGACACTCATGTATACCTGAAGTGCTTCTTCGATATTAAGTAGCTTAGACTCAAGATTAACTTTTGCAGCGCTAACCAATAAATGTGATGCAGGTACGTCCATCTGCTTGAGCCTTAAGCCCAACCAATAGTCATCAAGTTTAGATGAAAGCATTTTAGATGCTACTGATGCTCTATGTGCTGACTTAGTTTTAAGGCTCTGAATGATGCGAGGTTTAGTGTAGTGATTCCTTAAATCGCTAGGGATTACCCTAGAAAAATAATATACATCACGTTTAGTATATGTTTGTTGAGGATGTTTTTGTGTATACCGCATTGTCTACCCTACCTGTGTAATTTCAAGAAAACACAAGGAAAACAATGGTTTACGTTTAAAACTGGCGCACCCGGAGGGATTCGAACCCCCGACCAAGTGGTTCGAAGCCACCTACTCTATCCAGCTGAGCTACGGGTGCGTATCAGCAGGCCGCCAGTTTAACGCATCTAAAATTAATATCTAGTTTAAACCGGCTTATCGCTCTAAATATTGGAGTTTGTTGGCAACGCCATCCCATTCTTCTGAACCCGGTAGGGGTTCTTTCTGTTCGGTAATATTGGGCCAGATTTCGGCCAGTTCCGCATTGAGCTGAGCGAACATTTCTTGGCCCTTAGGTACTTCGTCTTCTGCAAAAATTGCTTCAACAGGGCACTCAGGTTCACAGAGTGCACAGTCAATGCATTCATCGGGGTGAATGACTAAGAAATTTGGCCCTTCATAGAAACAATCAACAGGACAGACCTCCACACAGTCTGTTAGTTTACATTTGATACAGTTTTCACCAACAATAAAAGTCATTCGTTGTTTCTCTTCCTAATTCCAATGTTTCAGCGCGCGGTATTATAACAGTTTGTTTAAACTGAACACGTGCTGCCGATATAAATTTTCGTTCGAGCCGTAACTCCGTAGGGTACGTTAAAGTAGGCGTTTAAGCTCATAAATAAGATCAAGGGCTTGCTTTGGAGACAACTCATCTGGGTGTAAATTATCCAAACGCTCCTGCAGCGCGTAATTGATATTGGTCAATAAAAGTGCATTTTGACTTGGCTCTAAGGTCAGTTCTTGAGTTTCTTTGGCGGTGGCTAATGTATGGCTCCCGGCTTCCAATATCGCTAACTCTGATTTAGCAAGGTCAATGACAGGCTCAGGTATCCCCGCCAGTTTGGCAACTTGAATGCCATAGCTTCGACTGGCAGGCCCATCCTGGACACTGTGCATAAACACAATGGTGTCTTTATGCTCTGTGGCATCAAGATGAACATTGACTGCGCCAGTCAACTTATCGGGTAAGGACGTCAGCTCAAAATAGTGGGTCGCAAACAGGGTGAACGCTTTGACGCTTTTTGCTAAATGAAAAGCACAGGCCCAAGCTAGCGAAAGCCCGTCAAAGGTGCTTGTTCCTCTGCCTACTTCATCCATTAACACTAGGCTGCGATCGGTAGCATTGTGCAAAATATTTGCTGTTTCAGTCATTTCAACCATAAACGTTGATCGACCACCGGCTAAATCATCTGATGATCCTATTCGCGTATAGATTCTGTCAGCCAATCCAATGACAGCGGAAGTGGCAGGTACAAAGCTTCCAATTTGGGCTAAAAGAACTATCAGCGCTGCTTGTCGCATGTAAGTCGACTTACCACCCATATTAGGGCCGGTAATGATGAGCATTTTGCGATCGTCATTCATCACCAGATTGTTGGCTACAAACGGGTCGCTAGACACCTGTTCAACCACGGGATGCCTTCCGCCTTCAATATTTATGCCGGGTTTATTTTTTAATATAGGTTGGCAAAAATTAAGACTGTAAGCCCGCTCTGCTAAGGTTGCTAGCACATCAATTTCGGCAACGCCTGCAGAGCAATTCTGCAGAGCCGCAAGATCTTTATTAAGCGTTTCAAGCAACTGCTCATAGAGGTATTTTTCTCGTGCTAAGGCCCGACTTTTGGCACTTAAAGCTTTGTCCTCAAATGTCTTTAATTCAGGTGTAATAAAACGCTCAGCATTTTTTAGAGTTTGGCGCCGAATATATTCAACTGGTGCTTTGTCACTCTGACCCCGCGAAATTTCAATATAGTAGCCATGAACTCGGTTGTAGCCTACTTTTAATGTTGATATACCGGTGGCTTCTTTTTCTCGCTCTTCCATTGCGAGTAAAAATTCACCTGCATTGGTATTTAAAGCACGTAGTTCGTCGAGTTCCGAGTCATAGCCATCAGCTATAACGCCACCATCTCGAATTACGATTGGTGGATTTTCTTTGAGAGAGTTACCGAGTAGTTCCACTAAATTAGGCAGGGGCTTGGCATCGTCAGCAAGCCTTTTCACGTGTTTTAATTGGCATCCCTTTAATGCAGATGCTATCTCCGGTAACGTGGCTAACGAGGCATATAGGCGAGTTAAATCTCTGGGGCGAGCTGACCTAAGGGCAACGCGAGTAAGAATGCGCTCCATATCGCCAATATTTTTAAGGTGTTCTCGTAAGTTCTCATGGAGGAAGTTGGCTTGGAACTCCGCTATGCTGCTTTGTCGGTCTTCAAGTGTTGTCAGGTCTTGTAGAGGTCGATTGAGCCAGCGGCGAAGCAGTCGACTAGCCATGGTTGTCGCTGTGGTATCCAAGACATCAAAAAGGGTGTTCTCAACGCCTCCAGATAGATTAGTATCTAGCTCTAGGTTTCTGCGACTAGAGGCATCTAGCATGACCGTTTTGTCACGGTTCTCAGCTGTTATTGTTCTGATGTGAGGCAGTGTGCTTCGTTGAGTGTCCCGAGCATACTGAAGTAAGCATCCTGCAGCACCTATACCCAAAGTAAGATGATCGCAGCCAAAACCAGCAAGATCACGGGTTGAGAAGTGCTTGTTCAAAAGCCGATGGGCAGCATCAAGATCAAATTCCCAAGGCCCACGGCGTCTGACGCCAGTCCGAGATTCGAGAAAATCGAAGTCAGACATTTCTTCAGAGACTAAGGTTTCAACCGGATTGAGTCTTTGAAGCTCACTGTGCAGGTCATCCTCACCGCTCAGCTCCATTACCTGAAATTGTCCGCTACTCATGTCCAAAGTAGCTATGCCAAATTGGTTACCTATCTGATTAATTGCTACGAGCAGGCTGTCACTGCGATCATCCAGAAGGGCTTCATCGGTTAGGGTTCCTGGAGTAAGAACACGCATGACTTTACGTTCAACTGGCCCCTTGCTGGTTTCTGGATCACCAACCTGCTCACAGATGGCAACAGATATCCCTTGCTTCACTAATTTAGCGAGATACCCCTCAGCTGCATGGTAGGGCACGCCACACATAGGGATTGGGTTGCCACTAGCCTTACCGCGGGCAGTGAGGGTGATGTCTAGTAACTGGCTTGCTTTTTTGGCATCGTCAAAAAACAATTCATAAAAGTCACCCATGCGATAAAACACAATATCATTGGGATGCTCTGCCTTAATGCGTAAGTATTGCTGCATCATTGGCGTATGTTCAGTTTTTGATGATTTAGTCATAAAGGAGTCTAGAGTAGGACCATTTAATTTACGTAATTTCAGTAGTAGATTATGACATAGTTGAGCGCGAATTCAGTGTTTCATGTTGGAGCATTTGTGAATAAATTGTAGAATGCCCATCTTCTTTTAATAGACACGCCACCACTAAGGAATTTGTTAATGAGTAGTTATGATTTTGGTTTTATTGGCTTAGCTGTAATGGGACAGAACTTGGTTCTTAATATCGAATCTAGAGGCTTCTCTGTTGCAGTGTTTAATAGAACGGCTTCAGTAACCGATGCCTTCGTCGCTGATCATCCTGACAAAAACCTTCATCCTGCACATTCTCTTGAGGAACTAGTCACTAAATTAAACAGACCTCGCATGATTCAAATTATGGTGCAAGCCGGTGATCCTGTGGATTCGGTTATCGAAACTTTAATACCGCTCCTTGATAAAGGTGACATGATTATAGATGGCGGTAATACCCTTTATACCGACACGATTAGGCGCGAGGAGTATGTTGTAAGTAAAGGGCTGCGATATATTGGCGCCGGTGTTTCAGGCGGGGAGGAAGGGGCATTAAAGGGCCCATCGATAATGCCCAGTGGAGATATATCAAGCTGGAAGCTTGTCCAGCCTATATTTGAAGCTATTGCTGCACGTGTGGATGATGAGGCCTGTGTAACACACATAGGCCTTGGAGGCTCGGGACACTTCGTCAAGATGGTCCACAACGGAATTGAATATGGTGATATGCAGCTCATTTGCGAGGCGTACCATATTTTCAAAGCGGCAGGGTTTTCCAATTCTGAGCTAGCAGATATTTTTGATGAATGGAATAGGGGTAATTTAGAGTCCTATCTAATAGAAATTACTGCGAACATATTCAGGCAAAAAGATATCACCACAGACAATGATTTGGTTGACATGATCCTTGATAGAGCAGGTCAAAAAGGCACTGGACGTTGGACAGCTCTAGCAGCTGTTGAACAAGCGGTCCCTCTCTCAACCATTGCGGGATCTGTTGAAGCAAGAACATTGTCCTCAATGTTGGACAAACGCATTAAAGCCGCAGATATACTGCAAGGTCCTGACAACTGGCAGCTACTTTTCGACGCCTCGAATAAAGCTGCTTTAGTTAAACAGGTACACGACGCTTTGTACGCATCTAAGATTGTGTCTTATGCTCAAGGTCTGGATCTTATTGCATCAGTGGGCGCAGAACATCAATGGAATCTTGATCTAGCAGGTATCGCTCGTATTTGGCGTGGTGGTTGTATCATCAGAGCCAAATTCTTAGGCCATATTGCTGAGGCTTATACGGCCGATCCGACGTTAACCAACCTAATGCTGGCTCCTTTCTTTACAGAAGTGATGAATAGGTCACAATCTGATTGGCGCGAAGTAGTTTCTATGGCAATTAAAGGGGGTATTCCAGTGCCTTCGTTTAGTGGCGCTCTGAGTTACTACGATGCATACAGATCTTCTCGTTTACCTGCAAACCTATTACAAGCCCAACGTGATTTTTTTGGTGCCCACACCTATGAGCGAGTAGATTCTCCGAGGGGAGAGTTCTTCCATACAAATAATTGGCCCGAATTAATTAGTTAACCTGTTGTGGTTTTTATTACAGTAGTTCGAGAAACCAAGAGGGCTCTAAAAGCTCTTTTAGCTAATTGAATATCCTCAGAATAATCGTTTTAATTCTAGAGAAAACCCTCGTCCCTCGCCGACGAAGTAACGATAGCTACCAAATCCATAATCAGCTCTATCGGCGATGCGTCGATCAGTTAGATTAGTTATCTGACCATTAATCTGCAAGTCGCCATACCTCTGCTGAGCTCTCACATTAAACACATTGTGGCCAGCGTATTGATGGGCATTTTGAGGGTCCAAAAAATATTTTCCCAGATAAATCCATTCAAATTCTATGCTTGTGCGCTCTGTAGGTTGATATAGTGCTTGAGCACTACGTTGCCATCGTGGTGCAGTATCTATGTCATTGCCGTCAATATTGATTCCTCCAAAGAGACGAGTATATTTGTATTGGTGCTTAGCCCAGCTTACTGATGAAGCGAGTTGCCAGGCGGTATTCAGTTGAAACACTGTTCGCCATTCAATACCTTTGTGGCTTGTCTTACCATCGTTAACAACGAAGCTATCAGAATCCTTAACGATTACTTGATCTTTTTTCATCTTATAAATCGCTAGTTCAGTCTGCCATTGTTGTGTTTGATAGCGCACGCCAGTCTCTAGGCTGTCGACCTGCTCTGATTCAATGACCGAGGTCTCCTGTTCTTTTTGCAGACGATAGAGCTCATTTATTTGTGGTGCTCGATAAGCATTGGCGATACGGATAAATCCGCCAAGACTGTCATTGAAAACATAGTGAGCTCCCAGCTGATAGTTTATGTTGTCGGTGCTGTTGGTTTGGTCTGAAGGCCGGTAATATCGGCAAGATCCATCGCCAGAATTGCACAGGGAACCATCATCTCTAGTACTGCCGTCAATCATATTATTTTGGTAGTCATATCGCAGTGATTCAAATCGTAATCCAGCTTCCAGCGTTAGTTTGTCAGATGTTTTCCATTCTGAATTAACAAAAACAGCAAATTGTTGACTTTTAACCTCAAAATCATAGTGTTGGCCTTGAAATCGGACGTTATCTGGACTGCCTAGTACGTTCGTTTGAACTTCTTCTACCCACATATCTGCCCATTCGACATCCGTGCCAAACCAAATTTGATTATTATCATTGGTGCTGACTTGATAGCTAGTTTGAAGCCCCACGCTGGTTTGGCCGTTCTTTTCTTGCGCTTGGCCCGGAAGATAGTGCTGTAAAAATGTCATTGAACTTCGTCTAAAATAAGGAGTTGCTTGCCATTCTCCATCGAAGTCTCCAACAGAACTGGCGCCACGGAGTTGTGAGGATAATCGAACTGCCGAAGCATCTCGGAATGCTTCAGGATTGGGATTCGATTTCCAGGTAGCATCATCTTTATAGGATTCAAACCCTTTAATATAGCCAGCGGTCTCTTGGTTGAGATTGACCGCTGACAGGTGAGTGGTGGCATCGATACTGGAGCCGGACCATCCGTGTTTGATGGATACTTTTTGTTGGTCAAATCCAGATTGTTCTTTAAATCCCCCATCAGAGGTCCCATTAGCGGCGATTTGGAGGTACTGGGAATCTAGCTGGCGTTTCCACCCAAGCTTTACTCGCCCATAGTCATGACTGCCTATCTGCAGAGACAGGTTGTTATTTATAACTTCGGGGGAAACGGTATTAATTACACCGTGCATAGCATTTGAGCCATAAAAGACCGTTCCCGGACCACGCCAAACTTCAAGACCTGATGCCTGTTCGGTGTTGACTTCGAAAAGCTGGTTAACGTTACACATCCCTGTTGGACGGATGGGCAACCCATCTTCAGTTGTAAGAATTTCAGCGCAACTCCCAGACCCAGTGAATACTGGAGAGCGAACAGCGGCAAGTAATTCTTGTCCATTCCCTCGGCTCAACCAGACGCCGGGAATCCTTGCTGCAGTTTGATTAATGTGAGCGTGAGAGATTCTCCCAAGTTCCTCGGACGTGACGCTAGCCACGGAGCCTATCAGTTCACTAATATTTTGGTCGTTACGACGGCCAGTGACGGTTATAGTCTCAATTTCTATGTTTTGAGACGTATCATCGCTGTAGCTCTCGGTTGTAGTCCCGCAAAAAACGAAAGTAAAAAGAACAGATTTTAAAAGGTTAAACCGAGTCATTGGTAGCTTGATCCTTAAGATGATTGACAAACGAACAAACGCGACAGTTTAGGCCAGTCGCTACGAAAGTAAACCATTAATATAGCTGGTTGTCTTTCAAGGGAACCTCTAGGGTGTTATGAGACGATTTCTCTGCTGCACCTATCATCTCATCGTAAGCACTTGTGTGTCTGAGCACTGCTTGTTCTGCGAGAATATTTCGTAATTTTTTCTGTAACTCCACCAGATTACCTGATCGCAAAAACTTGTTTTTATCATCAGTGATGTAGTGCTCCTGCCCATCAATTATAACGGAAGCCTGATAGAGACTAAGGTCTACAGAATGGTAGATGAGTTTCTCCACGGAAAAGTACTTTTCTAATTTGGATAAGCGTATCGTCAAGATTTGATTCCCGTAACTTCTGCACACACAATGGTCGATGTACGTATTGTGTAGTTTGTGAGATCAGTGTCTTATTCTCGATATGTGGTTAAGCTGGAAGAGAGAAGGCATCCATAAGGTGCTGATTTTGAGTCGGACATAGTTGCGAATAATGTGAGTTTACTGCAGATTAGTGGAGGTGCTAAATATGGCTGATAAAGTCGCATTTACAGCGATGGAACATGGCACTCGTGCGGACTACGATCTAGTATTCGAGCATGAAGCTGAGAATATGCAAAGCCAAACAGACCGGGTGATTCAGTGGTTAGAGATGATGGATGGAGACTCTCCCTATCAAATAAGTCGTTTGGAACATTGTTTGCAGGCTGCAACTCGTGCAGAACGCGATGGGGCTGATGAAGAAACTATAGTCTGTGCGTTGCTCCATGATATCGGAGATGTCATTGCACCGGCTAACCACTCTCAAGTAGCAGCAGCACTGTTGCGGCCATATGTAAGTGATAAGAATTATTGGGTTGTACTTCATCATGGACTTTTTCAAGGGTACTATTGGATGCATCACTATGATCAGGACAGACATGCTCGAGAAAGGTTGACTGACAGTCCTTACTATCAATCTTGCGCGGATTTTTGTGCTAAATGGGACCAAACCTCCTTTGACCCTGATTACCCGTCTCATAATCTCGAATACTTTATACCCATGGTGAAAAAGATCTTCGCGCGGACACCAGACTCTCACGTTTAAGTTCTCTTCTGTATTAGGTGGCTCCGGATTTAGCCAGTTATAATGGCGGATTAGATGCAAATTATTGAAAGGTATACTCTGCTTTGACTGTTAATAATCGTAATGAAACTACCCTCGGGGAATCTGTAAAAATTCCGATTTCTGGCCCCATAATTAGCTTCTTGGTTCCCTATACTCGTCAGATTATGGTGTTTTTAATAGCCCTTTTGGTCACTGCCGGAATTACTCTTTCAATTGGGCAGGGTTTGCGACTAGTAATTGATCAGGGCTTTGCTGGGGAATCGATCGAAGGACTTAATATTGCCATTGCTTTTATTATGGGTGTGGCGGTAATTATGGCCCTTGGAACATATGTTAGGTTTTACTTAATATCGTGGCTCGGTGAGAGAGTGAGCGCCGATATTCGTGCAGCGGTCTTTGACCACGTAGTTGGTTTGCATCCGGCCTTTTTTGAGACTAACCGTAGCGGCGATATTATGTCGCGCCTGACTTCGGATACCACCTTGTTGCAGTCAATCATAGGTTCATCTCTCTCGATTGCACTGAGGAGCTCTATCAGCTCTGCTGGTGCTCTAATCATGTTGTTTATTACTAATTTCAAACTGTCATTGGTTGTTATCTTTGCGATTCCCGCGGTTTTATTACCGATTTTATATTTTGGTCGAAAGGTACGGGACCTGTCTCGTAAAAGTCAGGATTCAGTAGCCAGCGTGGGTAGCTACGCTGGTGAAGTTATTCAGCAGATAAAAACTGTACAGAGCTTTACCCAAGAGCCTCTTGAAAAAAAGGCTTTTGGTGAAGAGGTAGAGCGGGCTTTTCGGGTTGCTAAAAAGCGCATTAGCCAGCGAGCAATTTTAACAGCGGTTGTCATTATGGCTGTATTTACCGCGCTCAGCGCTATGCTTTGGTTTGGTGGGCGAGATGTAATCACTGGACAGATGACAGGGGGTGATTTAGGAGCGTTTATCTTTTATGCCATGTTAATGGCCGTCGGTATGGCTTCCCTATCCGAAGTTTATGGGGAATTGCAGCGCGCCGCTGGTGCTGCTGAGAGGTTGATGGAGCTATTACATGCGCCCAAGGAGATCATCTCAGCAGAGATTATAAAAGCTGAGGTGGAACACTTGCCCGCAGTTTTAGAATTCGACAGAGTAAGTTTCAATTATCCCTCGAGGCCCACTCAGGCGGCTTTAGATGGATTTTATTTAAAGATTCCAGAGGGAAAGATTCTAGCGCTAGTTGGGCCGTCGGGGGCTGGCAAATCGACACTTTTCGCTCTTATACAACGTTTTTATGATCCTCAAGAAGGGACGTTGTTTTTTGGCGGTCATGATATTCGAGATCTTGATCTCATGCGGCTTCGTCAGCAAATAGCAGTAGTAGAGCAGCAACCTACGCTGTTTACTGGTGATGTTATGTACAACATCCGCTATGGAAAAACGTCGGCCACTGATGAGGAAGTTATAGCGGCTGCTGAAGCGGCCCATGCGGATGAGTTTATAAGAACTCTACCTAACGGTTATAAAAGTAACCTGGGGGAGCAGGGCGTTAGACTGTCAGGGGGTCAACGCCAGAGAATTGCCATTGCACGAGCGCTACTTAAAAACCCAAGAATCCTGCTGTTGGATGAAGCGACCAGCGCTCTTGATGCTGAAAGTGAATACAAGGTTCAATTGGCACTGGAAAGGTTGATGAAAGATCGAACTACAGTCATTATTGCCCATCGCTTGGCGACCATTCTTCATGCGGATCAAATAGTTGTTATGGATGATGGGCGAAATATTGCGGCTGGTAGCCATCAAGAATTGTTAGTCAATAATGCACTTTACGCTCGTTTGGCGGCATTGCAGTTTTCTGCAGATGCCACCTAGAACAAACATTTTGATTAGCGTTTAATTCGTTCTGCCTTAATCCAGGGAAACTCACAAACCTTAGCGATTAAATCTACTTTAGATGCTTTGACAGTGATTGTTGTCTGTGGGGATGAGATCTCTGTAGGTATGTTAGCAAACCCAATGTTTTTACCAAGCCGTGGAGAAAAAATACAACGTGACACAAAGCCAACGCTTTTGTCTCCGTGGAACACAGGCCAAGGGTTTTCTGGTGGAAGAGTGATTGGATCGCCCTGAATTTCAATGCCCACAAGCTTACGTGCAGGGCCGGCTTCCTTAATTTTTTTCAGCGCTGCTTTGCCGATAAAGTCAATATCTTGATCAACGTCCACTAAACGATCCAGACCGATAGTATAGGGTGAGTCATCTCTGGTAATGTCAGAAACGTAAGACAAAAGCCCACCTTCAATACTGCGTATGGTGTTGGGCGCGGCAGGGGCAATGTTGAACTCGAGCCCCGCTTGTTTGACCATGTCCCACAAGACGTTCCCTTGTTTGCCGTCGCGAAGATAAAGCTCGTAACTCACTTCTCCGCTCCAACCAGTTCGACCAATTACTAGCGGAATCCCCTTTAGAGAAGTCTCGCGAGCTCGATAAAAACGCAAGTCGTTATGTTCGCCATCGAAGAGTTTGTCAATTAGCATTGGTGCTTTGGGACCGCCAAGTTGCAAAGGTGAAACATCGGGCTCAAATATATTCACATCAAAGCCAGAATTAATAGCCACGCCCTGTATCCAAAGCAAGACATCTCCATCACCAGGAGAAATCCAAAACTGATCGGGCTTGAGGCGCAACAACACCGCATCATTAACAATACAGCCATTTTGGTCAGTCAGAATAATGTAAAGACAATGGCCGATTTCACATTTGGCGAGATTGCGCGGTGTAAGTAATCGAACGAATTCATAGGCATCGGGACCATTGATTTCTATTTGGCGTTCTACAGAAACATCCCACATGGTCACATCATTGACGAGACTCTCATATTCAGATGCTGTGCCCGCGTATGCAGTTGGCATATACATGTGGTTATAGACAGAAAATGCCTTAGCACCATCTCTTCTAGTTGAATCAAAGAATGGTGATTTTCTCACCCTCGCTCCAAAAGAAATAGAAGCGTTTTTATTTTGTTTAATCATTGTATCCCCTCTTTTGAGACCATATTTTTTGCGGAGTTTAATCCTAAAATATGACGCGAGTAAATCAAAATTTGCATCTTTTTATAAGACGTTTTTTTTTGTAAATATTTGTTCTAAAAACGACATTTAGATACTTAATTTCCCCTGATATCAGGGTGTGATTGAATGCTCAAAAAGATAAGAAATAGCCGACTATGAAAATCGATATCGTTGTCGATAATAGTTGTAGAGTTAGATTAATTTACGAGAACGTAAAATAGTGATCGTTTATAAAAATTTTGACGTACGCTTTTAAACTACTTGTACAATAGTTGTCCCTCCTAAAATTAACATGGGCTTATCAATGAACCGGATCAAAATTGCAGCACTTTTAATTGTCTTGGCGTCCTGTGTTGCTACAGACGACAAGATCATAGATATTGAAACCCTCAAGGTAGGTATGTCTACCGGAATTGTGCAGGGCTATATAAGCGATTCGGCTGCAGATGTGGTGGCTTGGGATGACATTCCGTTTGCGCAGCCACCCGTGGGTGATCTTCGTTGGCGCGCTACGCGTCCTTTGACCGCGGCAAACCAAATAATTCGCAGTAAGGATGATACCGCCTGCGTCCAGAAAGCCAGTGATTACGGAGGTGTCTCGGGAGAGGGAATTTTAGGGTCGGAGGATTGCCTCTACCTCGATGTTAAAGCTCCAGCGGATTTTAAAGACAAAAGCTATCCAGTGATGTTTTGGATTCATGGAGGCGGGAATACCACAGGGCTGAAGGATTTTTATGATTACAGTCGCTTAGTTGCCTTGAAAGACGTTGTCGTTGTAAGCACTAATTATCGCCTTGGTGGGCTAGGGTGGTTTTCACATCCTGCCATTCAGAATCATCAAGAGGGCGAAGACAAATCCACAAATTTTGGAACTTTGGACATTATCGAGTCACTCAAATGGGTCCAAACTAATATATCTAAATTTGGAGGTAACCCGGATAATGTAACCATTTTTGGTGAGTCTGCAGGTGGCCACAATGTCTACGCATTGCTCGCTTCACCAATGTCTGATGGGCTCTTTCATAAAGCCATCTCGCAGTCCGGTTACACCACCAGCCATAGCTTAGAGGATGCCCACAACCGAGATGGAGGTAATCCATTGGTGGAGAGAGGCTCATGGCAGATAGTTGAGTCGATCAATGACTTTAACGTCGAGCAACATGACAGTGAAATTCTAGCGAATCAACTTAGAGGCATGGATGCTCGAGAATTTATAGGTTTGTACTACCACAAAGAGAGCATTGACAGCATCCCATTGACTACCAGAGATGGAATTGTAATCCCTGAGATAGGATTGCTGGCAGCGCTAGGGGACCGTAAATTTGCTAAAAACGTTCCTGTAATGGCGGGCGCTACCAAAGATGAGGTGTCCCTCTGGCATGGCTTGCACAGGTATTTTATGGAAACTGATTACCGTTTTACCAAATTTTTACCTCCAGTTATTACTATAAAAAGTCCTGAGTTGTTCGATGTCTGGGTGCGCACACGTTCTCACGCCTGGAAACTGCGTGGTGTAGATATTCCGTTGTCAGCCATGGAGTCTGCAGGTTATGAAGAGCTCTTCGCCTACCGTTTTGACTGGGATCACCAAAAAAGTTCGATGTTTGCAGACTTCCCCAGTATATTGGGTGCTGCTCATGGCACTGATATTGCGTTTGTTACAGGCCAGTACACCTACGGCCCGATATCTTCTTACATCTATCCGGATGGACCTGCGCGAGATGAGATGGAGCAGACTGTCATGAGCGCGTGGAGCAGCTTTTCTTCTAGTGCAACTCCCGATACAGGGTCACTGGTTCAATGGAATGCGTTCGGGAGCGCTGTACCTGCATTTATCCATCTTGATAAGAATGATTTGTTACGAATGGATATCGAAACAGAGTCAATGGATTCGCTTTTAGGTGCAATTTCCGACGATCCCGTGGCAACTGATCTTGAGAAGTGCTTAATTGTGTGGGAATCCCTGATTAATGTTGGCGATCCTGATTTAGGGGCCTTCCGCAATTGGAATAATGGATTTTGCGATAAATTCGATGTGCGTCAGGAGCAAAAAGACATTCAGGAACGGTTGATTGGCGAATTTGGCAGTATCGGCGTTGGTTGAAAAAGCGAACCCTTCTCGCATCCATCAACTGGCTACAAATTATGGGATTACCGACAGATCTGTTTGATGGGTTGGGATAAAAACTCAAACGTTTCAGTGTACGTGTTAGAGTTTTTCATAATCCCAGCACTAGAAGCCGCGCCTTAATGTACGTAATTCAATATCGATCATGAGCCAACTATGGCTAGAGAGAGCGTCAAGGTCTGGATCAATATCTACATCTGACTTTTCAAACCTCATTACGAAGAATTGATCAGTATCAACAAATTGCTTATTCGTATTGGCTCCAGCCAATTTTATACTCTACAGTTTAATTACTAGCAACCAATATGTAATTACCTTCCAACTGGAGGTACACATGGTAAAAGTAAATGCGCGAGAATCCAGAGATAAATCGCCGAAGCCATCAAATCAAATATTTTCGGTGAGAATTGAACAATACAAACGGATAGCCAATTCGCCCGATTTCGTTATGGCGACAGATGGGGACTTATATCGTATTGATAAATTTCAGGTTAGAAATGCCAAAAAACTCGATTATTGGGCTTGAATGTTGTGTTACTTTTGTCAATGTTGTGCTGTTGCAACACTAGGAGAAAAGTAAACTTCTAACTTTGGTATTTATTACTACTTCTCTGTTTGGATACTTATTAAGGGTGTCAGACAATTCATCATTTCTGTTGCAGATCGAATATGACCTAATTATAGTTTTTTTTACGAATCGAAAGTCTATTGCTCATCCTAGTGATGTTATTCCTCTCTCAAGTTAAATTTTATTAAGCATAGCTACGTGCAAAAAATACAAAATAGATTTTTAACTCACGTTGGAAATGTATGTTTAGGCTTATTACTAGGGTTCATGTTTTTAATTGCAGTAACCTCTTTCAATTTTGTAATCTTGGTTGCGATCCTGCCATTTTTTATAATTGTACTCTTGGTAATGAGAAATTTGCGTCTCTACACAACACAGTCTTAATAGCGTTTTGGAGCATTATTAATCAACTTTAACTACAGATATTCCGTTCGCAGATTCGCCCGCTAAACCGTAGTCATATTATGCAAATAATTCTCGTTTTTCTCTAATCTCTTAAAAACACTTCTGCTAAAGGTTAAACGAAGCTAAACTTTGCCTATGAAAAAAGAAATATTTGAACTATCCAGTGAGCTCGGCAGAGCACTGCTAGAAAAAAAAGCATCTGTCACCACGGCTGAATCTTGCACTGGGGGTGGAGTTGCCAATGCGATCACAGCTGTCAGTGGGAGCTCCCAGTGGATTCATAGTGCCTACGTTACCTACGCAAACCATGCAAAGCACTATCTGCTCGGAGTTCCCGAGGCTCTTTTATTGGATCAGGGAGCTGTTTCAGAGGCGGTTGTTACGGAAATGGTAAAAGGCGCAGCCCAAGCGGCCAAGGCGGATTTCGCTGTTGCAATTAGTGGCGTAGCCGGCCCTTCTGGTGGCAGTACAGCTAAGCCAGTAGGGACAGTCTGGTTTGCCATTCTTGGTCCCCAGGGCATTCGTAGTCTGAAACACCAATTTGCCGGTGATAGAGAGGCCGTGAGAGAACAGTCTGTACAAATATCTCTTCAAGAACTCTTGCATCAAGTGTCTGAATGTACTACTGTACACTCATACAGTAATTAACTGGGTTTCGAGAATACAATCACTTAGCAGCTATCGATACAGAGGTATAGAATATGGACGCCAACAAAACAAAAGCACTTGAAGCAGCACTCGGTCAAATTGAGAGGCAATTTGGTAAAGGCACTGTAATGCGTATGGGAGATAATACACGCCAAGCAATACCTGCCATATCCACGGGATCTTTAGGGTTGGATATAGCTCTAGGAATTGGCGGGCTGCCAAAGGGTCGTGTTGTTGAGATTTATGGGCCAGAATCTTCAGGTAAAACTACCCTCACTCTGCAAGTTATTGCCGAAGCTCAAAAAGCAGGTGGAACCTGTGCATTTATCGATGCAGAACATGCTCTTGATCCGGTTTACGCAGAGAAGCTTGGAGTTGTGATTGATGATCTTATTGTATCCCAGCCAGATACGGGTGAGCAGGCGCTAGAGGTCACTGATATGCTTGTTCGATCAGGTGCCTGTGATGTGCTTGTTGTTGACTCAGTTGCGGCATTGACTCCTCGAGCAGAGATAGAAGGGGAAATGGGTGATCACCATGTGGGGTTACAAGCAAGACTGATGTCTCAAGCGCTGCGTAAACTAACCGGAAATATAAAGACAGCTAATTGCTTGGTCATCTTTATTAACCAAATTCGTATGAAAATCGGTGTGATGTTTGGTAATCCAGAAACGACGACCGGTGGTAATGCCTTAAAATTCTATTCATCTGTTCGCTTAGATATTAGACGTATTGGAGCTGTTAAGGATGGAGATGAGATTATTGGTAACGAGACTAGAGTTAAGGTTGTAAAAAACAAGGTTGCACCGCCCTTTAAACAAACTGAATTCCAAATTTTATATGGTCGTGGTATCAATCGTAACGGTGAATTAGTTGATCTCGGTGTAAAACATGGATTGGTTGACAAGTCTGGCGCTTGGTATGCATATAAAGGTAATAAAATCGGGCAAGGTAAAGCCAACGTTGGTATCTATCTGACCGAAAATCCAGAGATAGCCGCTGAAATTGAGAGTCAAATTAGGGCGAAAGAACTTGGCGACGTTTCTCCTGAGGCGCCAGACCAGCCAAAGCAAGATTTTAGTGAAGAGTAAAAGATAGGTCTTAAGAAAAAGCGCCAATGGGGCGCTTTTTTATTTAGCTTAAGGGGTAATCACAATGAAAGATCTAGGTGTAATTACTCCAGCAAAACTAAGAAATGCAGCTATGGATCTTCTCACAGGTCGAGAATTTTCGAGAGCTGAGTTGCACTCAAAATTAAGTAAACGATTTGAAAATCACTCCGCAATAGACGATGTTCTAGATCAATTGTGCGATGACGGCCTGCAGAGCGATAGTCGATTTACTCACGCTTTTGTTCGATCTCGTGTAGGTAGGGGTCAAGGTAAAGCCCGTATTCGAATGGACATTAGAGAGAAAGGCATAGATCAAGAGTTGCTTGCCAAAGTTCTAAATGAACAAGAGATTGACTGGTTTGACTTGGCAAGAGATGTGGCCCAGCGAAAGTTCGGTAACGGGGAGGCGAAAGATCAAAAGGCCAAGGCCAAGCGCATGCGGTTTTTGCAGTATAGAGGATTCAATTTCGATCAAATAAAGTATGCCTTAGCCGCAGAGGTAATTGACTAACGAGCCTTTATTGAAGCTAATTAAATGCAGATGTTTCCAGATGACTATTAAATATCTCAACTAATCTTTGTTCTACCCAGCTTCGTCCCTTCAGGTCTTTAATGAAACCACAATGGCCGCCATGATCTTGTCTCTCGATGATTAGATGGTCCAACGCGTTTATCTTATCTACATCCTCAGCCGGTAATATCGGGTCGTCATTAGCTACAATCAGGTGAGCTGGTATTTCAAGAGTTTTTAATCTGTCACCAGTTAGGGCATAAGATGAAAAATAATCTTTTGGATCTTCAAACCGGGTGAACTTTGGGACAAAGGTTTGATTAACGTCTTCTAAGGTTTTAATCTGATCCATTTCCGCACTAAAGTCGAGCTCTGGAAAATATTTGAGTTTTTTCTGTAGAGAGCGAGTCCATCTGCGGAAAAAATATTTCTCATAGATAAATAAGCCATTGTTCATGGCAGTCATTGCATTGTTAGGATCAATTGGGGGACAAATCGCAACTGCTGCAACTATACCGAGCTCCTTGGCGCGATCAGCAACGATTCTAAGGGTAAAGTTTCCTCCAAGTGAAAACCCTGCTAAAAAGATGTTCGAGTAAGAGCGATCACCTGTAAAGCTTCTAATCGCATCGCCGACTTCTGCCAAAAGGGTTGAGTTAAATAATTCTCGGTTAAGGTGATGGCTGTTACCATGGTCTCGTAAGTTTAGACGTAATACGTCAAACCCGCTGCGTAAAAGGTAGGATGCCGTTGTCACTTGATAGGCGGATTGACTAGAGCCTTCCCATCCATGGATTAGAATCACCAGTGGTTTAGTGTTAGTCGCGGGATGGCTCACGTTTGTTTTATCAAGCTCAGCGGTAAGTCTAACTCCTGCCTCTGTGGAGATGATTAGTTGCTCAGAGTTCAAGCTTTTGGTGATTCTTTTGGCTCTAAATTTTCGTGGTCCAACACTGTTCATAATGCTTTGTATGTGAGCATTTTTTAAGAGTGTAGGGGGTGAAAATTGGCTATAAATCATGGTTTTCAGTACATCAGGTTAATTAGGTTATTTTGCTTTGAACGCTTCATGATAACTATGGTGTGTTATTAACGCTATGCTTAATATTAAGAATAGTGCTTGTTTCGTTTAATTGGTGGTCTCTAAATCCCCAGCACACGTTTTGATGTGAAAACGTCACTGTTGGGTGGGGTTCCAAAGTTGCTACTTTCTTTAATAGATAAGCGTTATTATAGAAGGCGATAGGTCAGTCCATAAAAGGAGTGAGGTATGAAAATTAGTGGAGTTTTAATCACCTTTATTTTATCGGTTGTTTTTAGTAGTAGTGCAATAGCTGAGTTGCAAGGTTCAGAGGAAAGTAATGTTGGCATGGAGTCTAGTGTCGTCGAATCGGCGCAAGACCTCGATCCTAAAGATTGGGGAATCCGCAATGGTTGTATCTCGCGCTCCCGCATTCGACATATGCATTTTGTTGACGATGAGACAGCTATTATCGATATTATGGGTAAAAAGAAAGTGCTTTTGACTATGCGTCGAGAGTGCCGCGGTATTAAAAGAGAAGGCTTTATTTCACGAGTTCGTGGTAATTCGTTGTGCGCTAGGTTTGATCGATTCGAAGTGCTTGATACCGGCATGCCCTGTTCTATTAAATCCTTAGAGCCATATATAGAGCCTGAAGAAGAGGATATTGAGGAGCCTAAAGATTCAAAAGATCAAAATGAAAATGTTGTTTAGAGGCTGAGGCTTTGAAAAAATATAGCTCTTTCCTTCTGATTTTGTTTTTAATATCCCTCAATGTTGATGTTGCTGCTAATGATTTGGCGTCTAATGGGCTGATAGTTCCGAGTAATTTAGTTCAAGGCAGTTTGGTTGTTGCCACTGTTGCACCAGGCTATAGCGTGAATTATAAAGGAAAGCCCCTAAAGATTAATGACAATGGAACGTTTATCTTGGGTCTAGGAAGGGACGCTCGTGAGATAATGCGGCTTGTGGTTGTCGATGACAAAGGCCATCAAGAAGACTATATGTTCCCCGTGGCTAAACGAAAATATAATATTCAGTCTGTTGAGGGAGTTCCGCAGCGCACGGTTACGCCGAACCCAGAGGATATCACACGCATTAGACAGGATTCTTTGCTAGTTAGAAATGCGCGGCAGGGAGTTTCTGAGAGGCAGGACTTTTTGGCTGGATTTAGAAAGCCGCTAGAGGGTCCAGTGACTGGGGTTTATGGCAGCCAGAGAGTGTACAACGGCACTCCCAAGAATCCTCATTATGGCGTGGATTACGCTGCGCCCGCCGGGACGATCGTGCGTGCCCCTGCCGCTGGAGTCGTTCAGTTAGCACATTCTGATTTATTTTACTCTGGAGGCACCCTTATCATGGATCATGGTTTTGGACTCAACTCTTCATTTCTCCATTTAAGTGCGGTTTTAGTCTCAGTAGGACAAGAGGTAAAGCAAGGAGACCCAATTGGGAAAGTAGGGTCTACTGGAAGGGCCACAGGCCCGCATCTTGATTGGCGAATGAACTGGCTAAATGTCCGTATCGACCCACAATTAGTAATGGAGTCACTTCCAGCGGATTGAGAAGGCAGGTGTTTTGTTGGTTGTATTCTCAACAGACTAATCTATCGATGCCGTAGCGGTTTTTATCTATTTTGCGTACAATGATTTATCGCAGAAATGGATGGTTAAAGTGGACAAAGAGTTATTAAGTATTCTGGTTTGCCCTACGAGTAAAGCACCGTTGGTATTTGATGAAGATAACCAAGAATTGGTGTGCAAGGCTAGTGGGTTAGCTTATCCCATTGAAGATGGTATTCCAGTTATGTTGGAGTCCCGGGCCAGGGTTTTAAGCGCCGATGAAAAGCTGAACGTTTCGCCTGTAAAGCGCTCAGGTAAGGGGTAGTCAGAAATTATGACTGATCAAGTAGATACACTTTTTACTCGTATTATTAAGCGTGAAATACCTGCAGAGATAGTTTATGAAGATGACCTTTGTATCGCTATTAATGATATTGCTCCTCAGGCCCCTGTGCATGTGTTGCTTATTCCTAAGCGGCAGATCCCTCGGTTAGCAGATGCTACAGAAAGTGAGCGTGCTATCTTAGGGCATTTAATGCTTGTCGCTGGAGACATTTCTCGACAACTAGGTGTCGATGAGGCCTTTAGACTGGTAGTCAATAATGGAGCAGATGCAGGACAATCAGTGTTTCATTTGCATCTACACATTTTAGCTAACCCAAAAGACAGCAAACAATTCTCAGAATCTGACACTGGCATCCAAGATATACTGATGCCCACGCATTGAAATCCGCAAAATCTTGACTATAAAGTGATGAAAAAAATGATGAAAAGCGCCGATATTCGAGACGCATTCCTAAATTACTTTGGCGATAAGCAACATCAAATAATCCCAAGTAGCAGTTTAGTACCTGACAATGACCCAACGTTATTGTTTACCAACGCCGGCATGGTGCAGTTTAAAGATGTCTTTTTGGGCGCAGATAAGCGAGGTTACAATCGAGCTGTTTCCTCGCAACGATGTGTTCGAGCGGGCGGAAAACACAATGATCTTGAGAATGTAGGCTACACCGCAAGACATCATACTTTTTTTGAGATGTTGGGTAACTTTAGTTTCGGGGATTACTTCAAGAGAGACGCCATCTTTTATGCCTGGGAATTTTTGACTACTGTGTTGGAGTTACCCAAGGAAAGGCTGTGGGTCACGGTGCATATTAGCGATGATGAGGCGGCGGATATCTGGATTAACGAAATAGGGGTTGATCCAGCAAGGTTGTCTAGGCTTGATGAAGATAACTTCTGGCAGATGGGTGATACAGGCCCCTGTGGGCCATGCACGGAAATATTCTGGGATCACGGTGATCATATTCCGGGTGGACCACCGGGTAGCCCCGATGATGAGTTGGACCGTTACATTGAGATTTGGAATCTTGTTTTCATGCAGTTCGAGCGGGATGCCGCGGGCAATATGATGCCATTACCTAAACCGTCAATTGATACGGGTATGGGATTAGAGCGTGTAGCAGCAGTGATGCAGGGTGTGCATAATAATTATGATATTGACTTATTTCAGTCTCTTATCAAGGCCGCTGCAAAGGCCACAGGCTGTAAAGATCTCCAGGACAACTCTTTAAAAGTGATTGCCGATCATATTAGATCCTGTGCCTTCTTGGTCGTTGATGGAGTTGAACCGTCAAACGAAGGACGCGGATATGTTTTGCGTAGAATTATCCGCAGAGCCTTGCGCCATGGCTACAACCTCGGAGCATCGGGCAGCTTTTTCTACAAGCTTGTCAAAGCGCTAGGCGAGGTTATGGGAGAGGCCTACCCAGAGCTGGTTAAAGATGGGCGGCACATAAGCGATGTTATTAAAAAGGAAGAAGAGCAGTTTGCGCGTACCTTAGAAAAGGGTATGGGAGTCCTTGAGGCCGCCTTAAGTGCTTTGTCCGGTACTGAGTTGCCAGGTACCCTGGTATTCCAATTGTATGACACTTATGGCTTTCCGACAGATTTAACCAACGACATCGCAAGAGAGAAAGGTTTTACCCTTGACATGAAAGGTTATGAAGCTTGCATGGAAGAGCAGCGTACCCGAGCGAGGGCAGCAAGCCAGTTTAATCTGGATCATACGGAGAGTATTCGTGTAGAGGGCTCTACAGAGTTTTGTGGTTACGATGGTACAGGTTTAGCGTCTACTATTATTGGCCTATATACCGAAGGTGAGGCCGTTCAAAGCGCATCTAAAGACACAGATGTGGTAGTAATACTAGATAAGACTGTTTTTTATGCAGAGTCTGGTGGTCAAGTTGGTGATACCGGTGTGTTATCCAAGGGCTCTGCAAAAATAGCCATCGCTGATTGTCGTAAGGTTGGTAATCATCACATCCATATCGGTCATATAGTTTCTGGAGAGTTTGTAATTGGAGATGAGGTAGACGGGCTGGTTGACCAAACACTGCGCCAAGCCACTGCTCTGAATCATTCTGCAACACATTTACTCCATGAAGCGCTACGACAAGTCTTAGGCGACCATGTGAAGCAAAAAGGGTCACTGGTTGACAGTGAGCGTTTGCGGTTTGATTTTTCCCATGGGGAAGCAGTGAGTCCTGAGCAGATTAGAAAGATTGAGCATATTGTTAATAGTGAAGTGCTCAAAAACACCGAGGTCACCACCGGCGTGATGAGCATGGAAGATGCCAAAGCAAAAGGAGCAATGGCCTTATTTGGTGAAAAATATGGTGATTTAGTGCGCGTTGTAAGTGTTGGAGCTGAATTCTCAGTCGAACTTTGTGGAGGAACTCATGTTTCCCGTACGGGGGATATTGGTTTATTGAAGGTATCAGCTGAAACCAGTGTTGCCGCAGGTGTAAGGCGCATTGAAAGTGTGACAGGCATGAAAGCACTAGAGTTTTGCGATAATCAACAGGACTCAATCACCGATATTGCATCGATTGTTCGCGGTAGTCGGACGACCGTAGGTGATAAAGTACAAGGAATTGTCGATGAAAATCGTCGATTACAAAAAGATATTGAGAAACTGAAAAACAAGCTTGCCAATGCAGCTGGAAGTGACCTTATGGCTGACCTTCGCCAGATAAATGGGGTTGGTGTACTTGCCACAGTAGTTGATGGAGCAGATGCCAAAAGTTTGAGAGGTGTAGGCGACCAAGTGAGATCAAAAATACAATCTGGAGTGTTTTTTCTCGCAGCTATAGAGGGCGAAAAAGCTGCCTTAGTAGCGGGTGTTACCAGTAATCTTACAGGCCATATAAAAGCAGGGGACCTACTTAAATTCGTCACATCACAGGTAGGTGGTAAGGGCGGAGGCCGACCCGATATGGCTCAGGGAGCGGCAAATAGCATCGAAAATCTCCCTGCCGCCTTAGAGTCAGTGTATGAGTGGGTAGAAGAAAACCTGTCTAAGTAACTCAAAAGACTTAACTTTTTAGTATTATTGCTGTTTAATCTGCGCGTTCTGTTTTTCGGATATATGTGATGAGCTTAATTGTTCAAAAATATGGTGGTACCTCGGTCGGTACGGTTGAAAGAATTGAAGCTGTGGCCAAAAAGGTAGCCGCTAGTCATCAAGAAGGCAACCAGTTGGTCGTGGCCGTATCGGCTATGAGTGGAGAGACTAATCGTCTTATCGATTTGGCGAATGAAATAAGCTCAGATACTAATTTGCGCGAAATGGATGTGTTGGTTAGCACTGGTGAGCAGGTCACAATTGCTCTTTTGTGTATGGCCTTGCAAAAACTCGGTATTGATGCGCTATCGTACACCGGCAGTCAGGTAAGAATCCTTACAGACAATGCTCATGGCAAAGCTAGGATTAAAGAAATAGACAGTCATCGCCTGCAAGGGGCTTTGCAGGCAGGAAAAGTTGTTGTTGTTGCGGGCTTTCAGGGTGTTGATGAAGAAGGAAATATTACTACCTTAGGGCGCGGCGGATCAGATACTACGGCAGTAGCACTAGCTGCGGCATTACAAGCTGATGAATGCCAGATCTACACTGATGTCGATGGCGTATATACCACTGATCCTCGTTTGGTAAGCGATGCTCGAAGGTTAGACAAAATAACTTTCGAAGAAATGCTGGAGATGGCGAGTCAGGGTTCTAAAATATTACAGATTCGGTCAGTTGAGTTTGCGGGAAAGTACAGCGTTCCCCTCCGAGTCCTGTCTAGCTTCGAAGAAGGCCCTGGTACTTTAATTTCTCTTGAGGAAGATGATCAAATGGAAAAACCACTAGTTTCTGGAATCGCGTTTAATAGAGATGAGGCAAAATTAACGATTAGAGGGATTCCTGATCAGCCTGGCGTGGCATATAAGGTTCTTGGAGCTATCAGTGAGGCCAATATTGAAATCGATGTCATTGTCCAAAATGTTGCTAAGGATAACTCTGCCTCAATAACGTTTACGGTTAATAAAACTGATTTAAGGCAAGCAGAAGAGTTGCTTGGTGAAATTGCTAAGGATCTTGGAGCCTTAGAAGTCGATTCTGATAAGCGTATTGCAAAGGTGTCTATTGTCGGTGTGGGAATGCGATCTCACGCTGGTGTGGCCGCAAAAATGTTTGAGGCATTATCAGATGAAGGAATTAATATCCAACTGATCACCACATCCGAAATAAAAATTACAGTTGTGATTGAAGAACGATATTTAGAACTGGCAGTGAGAGCTTTGCATTCTGTATTCGAGCTATCTGCTCCAGGCACTGAAATTAGTTAATATTCGAACATAGATAGAAAAAACTGTTAAGTTGGAAGCTTGGTAGGTTTTGTTGGTTTCCGAAATTACCGAATCATCATAAATAGAAGAAAGATTGGACTATAGTTAAAGTATGCACTGGCGCTAAACGAGTCTAGCGGAGAAAAAAATGTTAATTTTAACCAGAAGAGTAGGGGAAACCCTAGTGATCGGTGATGAGGTTACTGTCACCGTGTTGGGTGTGCGCGGAAACCAAGTCAGAATAGGTGTTAATGCACCAAAAGATATCGCGGTTCACCGAGAAGAAATCTATCAACGTATTCAAAATGAGAAAACTGGAGAAATTTCATCTGAAAGTGATGAAAATAACGACAGCGACGTTTGATTTTTCTACCAATGTGATATTATGCCGCCGCTGGATTAGGGCGGTATAGTTGTTTCTAGAGCATTCTATTTTGATCCTATCAAGACTATCATGGAGAAGTGGCCGAGTGGCTGAAGGCGCGCCCCTGCTAAGGGTGTATACGTTAATAGCGTATCGAGGGTTCGAATCCCTCCTTCTCCGCCATAAAACTACTTTAAAGTCTCTACAGACCCTGTTAGCTCTCGCTTCCTACGCGTCTTGTGACGAGAAGACAAATAAGTAGACATTTAATTTAGCCATTACTTAATTAATTTTGTAACGACTGGATGTATGAGTCAGTAGTGAACTTGCGGCCAAGAAAATCAGAAACAAATTCTGCGGCTGGTTTACTTCCGCCTACTTCCAATACTTTACGCCTATATTCATCTGCAACATCCTTATTTCTTAGACCTTCTTTCTCAAATCGTGAAAAAAGATCAGTGGCTATCGAGAGAGACCACTGATAGGTGTAGTAATTAGAGCTGTAGCCATTTAAATGCCCAAAGTTGGCATAGAAGTGAGTATCCTGAACATGGGGATAAGCGGCATATTTTTTTGCTAGTGATTGCATTGTGTCGTCAAGCTCAAATGAACCAGGCTCTTGACTGTAGAAATTGAGAGATAAGTTTGCATAATAAATTTGCGTAGCGGTTCCTGTGGCACGCCCAAAATGGCGTGCTCGACTCATTTTTTCCACAAGCTCTCTAGGGATAGTTTCTCCAGCCGCATTCGTAGCGAATTTTTTCAGTGTCTCATAATCCCATATCCACTCCTCCAGCATTTGTGATGGAGCTTCAACAAAATCGCGCTCCATCGACATGCCTCCGATAGATGACCAAGACTGCGTTCCGGAAAACATATTGTGAAGTAGATGGCCGAATTCATGTAAAAAAGTTTCAACCTGGCTGTGCTCCATTAGCCCCTTAGGGAAGTTTTGAGCTAAACCAGACATTGGTATTCGTTTATCTTTGATGCCTGACCTCAGAGTCCAGTGCGCGGCGTGCTGGTATTTATCAGCTCTAGGATGATTGTCCATATAGAATCGGCCTAAAAGTTTGCCGTTGTCGATAATTTCAAATGTCTCAACATCTTTATGCCATGTTTCAGTATTCCAGGCCTTTATCTCAACATCGAAGAGATCTTCAGTGAGCGCGAAAATTCCATCGCGTACATTTTCATACCGAAAATATTCTCTTACCTCTTGAGCATCAAGTGCATACTGCTCCTTTCTCAAAAGATTTTGTATGTAGCCAGCTTGCCAGACCTGCACGGCTATAGCAGAGGGATCTTCCTCTTGAAGTCTTGAAAGAAGAATGCCTAATTCCTCTTGCACAGGTTTATTTAAAGCTCCTCCTACACTATCAAGAAAGCTCTGAGCCTTCTCCGGAGAACCAATCATCTGGCTTGACATGGAAAGACTCGCGAAAGAGTCAAATCCGAGTAGTGACGCTAATTCATGTCGCTTCGCAATGAGGTTTTCTAGTATAAGTTTGTTTGCTGGGTATCCTCGTGATCTCGAGGCAATACGTAAACGCTTTCGTAGATCATCACTATGCGCGTAAGTCATCACGGGGTACATGTCAGGATAATCAGTGGTGATTGTGATGAGGCCATCCTCATCTGCAGGATGCGCGTCAATATAATCTGCTGGCAGTCCATCTAGTTCAGTTGCACCAACTTTTACAGTTCGAACATCACTTCGAATATTTTTGTCGAATTCATTTCCTATAGCGGTGATTTCTTTTTGTAATTCCCGAATCCTTTTTCTGGTGGCATCGCCACGATCTACTCCAGACCTTTTAAAATCATCAATGGCATTTTGAACCATAAATAACTCGCTGGCAGAAAGATCATCCTGACTAATTGCTGAAATTCGATCATAGACAGGACGAGACAGGCTAATCTGGGAGTAAAAATCGGACTGTTTTTCACTACACTCATTTGCAGCTGAACGAACATCCGAGTCAGGATGTACTGATCTGATGTGCCAAACATCACCAATTGGTACTAGCGCATCAACAATTTTTTCATACTGACCGTAAACGCTAGACAGAGTGGCTTGTCCCTTCTGTTCCTCTAAAGCCTTTAACTGAGCTGAGGCGTTATTGAGAGCCACATCACAGTCCGACACTATCTGCTCTGCAGTCGCAGTTGCTCGGATACCGTCGATCAGAATATCGGGCTGATGGCCGTTGCAAGATACAAGCAGTGAAACTGACATTAAAGGGAAAAGGGTAGAATGGAGTAGACGTTTCATGAGGGGTCCTTGGCAGAAAATAATCATCGAATTCGATGATATTTTAGCGACAAATAGTTTCTCTCGCTATCAATAAAAACCCACCTTTAAAAAATCAGGCCACTCTGGTTTATCACCCTAGTTAATAATTGGATTTTCTTTTTTATCGACCAAGAATAGGGATGAAATGACAACAATCTGCATGGAAGTAATTTCTCTCACAGGCTGTGGAGACTTAGTCTCTAGTATTGCTTAATAAGTATATATTTGAATACAAGTTATTTCCTCCCGCTGAGGCCTGATGTTATGGCGGATTTAATAGCTATTTATTCTTCAGTTGTTGGATTTCCTCGCACAGTCTTTTATGAAAGTCAGGCCTAGCATCGGCGGCATAGGTTATGTACATGCCGATCAAAACCTGTCTTCGATAGCGTTTTAAATCTATATACCCATTTACCCAGTCTTGACGAGCGAGTCGTTGGCAGGCGAACAGTTGCTCAGCAAGTTTGGCGGTTTCGATATTGCCGTAAAGGAAGCCGTCGGTTTTAGCATCAGCGCAGATGCGTTTGGCTATTTGCAGTGACTGATGAAAGATCCCAGTGGGTAATTCATGGTCAAATAATCTAGTCCGATCAGCCGCTAAAAATGCGGCCCGATAAAAAGCTTCGTCCTGCTGATACAGGTGCAGTAGATTATCGGTAAACGCCTCAGCACCCGCTATGGGATCGGACATATCGGGATTAGACAGCGCCACACCAATGGTCGTCACCATTTCTGAGACAAGTTCCTGGAAAATATCATCCTTCTTGCCAAATAGATTATAGACCGTGGGACCAGATACTCCAGCCTCCCGTGCAAGCTGCGTGAGGGTAAATGCTTCAAAACCTTCTGTGGCTATTAAGTTTTTTGCGATATTGAGAATATGCTGGCGACGCAATCTTTTATTTGCTTGGCGAGTGATGTTTCCTCGAGCTATGACTGGACTATCCATTTGACGACCTCTGAGAAAAACTCTTGACCACAGATTTAATATGCTATTAAAATTGTGGGAATATAAAGACAAAATAGCAAAACAAAAAATATTAACAAAGGCCTATTTATGAAACAAGATATCAGTCGATCAATTGAAGCCTGTGCAGCCCATTATGGCGAAGATGCCGATGCGATGCGTAACTATCTTATTGAAGGGGAGCGAAAGGCGTACCTATTAGATAACCGTGGTGCCATTCGCTTTGATAAGCAGGCCAATTTGGCCGAGGATATTTTAACTGCTTATTCTAAATATGGGTTTTATATATTCGAGGGCGTTTTGGCGCAAGAAGAGCTACAAGATATAAAAAATGATCTGGATAGCATAAGGCAATCCTATCCCTCTGAACCCAATGGCAAGCTTACCAAAGACGGTAAGCCGGCCTTGGGAGCCGATTGTCTTGGCCCTAATCTTGTGTGGTCCAAGCCGCTGGGTGATCCTCTGGGAGGTACCGCGCTTGCCAATGGTCGTCATCAGGTAAAGCTTTTTGAGCCAAAGGCCAGTGAATCGGCGCCAGAGTATGCGCCATTTATTTTGCTTGGCTCCTTACAGTTTTCTGATAGTTGTCTGCGTGTCTATGGTCATCCAAAATTACTGCGTGTAGCCGAGGCAGTTAATGGTAAAGATTTTGCGCCCTTCAACGAGAGTCTGTTTATCAAAGAGCCCGGTGTTGGCGCTGCAGTATCGTGGCACCAGGATGGAGATACTCACTGGGAGAATGAGAATTTTGATGAGGGTATTCACGGGTTTAATTTTATGGCTCAGGTCTATGGCAGCACGGCAGTCAATGGCGTCTGGGTAAAGCCGGGCAGTCATAAGGTGGGAAAAATTGATATCAAGCAATTAATTAACGAATCCGGTAGTGAGCGCATTGATGGTATGGTTCCGCTGGTATGTAATCCCGGTGACGTGATTATTTGTAACCGTCAGATACTTCATGGATCATTTCCTAACTGTGGTTTTGAACCAAGAGTGACGGTGAACTTTGGCTTCCACCGACGTTCATCCGTCTTGGGGGTTCAGGGACCTGGCTTATATAGTGAGCCTATGTTTTTTGATGATGCGTTAATTGATGAGCGCTCCAAACCCCTGGGTTATGCCATTGATGCGCGCAAACAGAGATTCCCTGATGAGGAGTCCTACCAATACCAACCCTTTATTGATTCGGGTAAGACCTTTAAGTGGGATGAGACTGTTAAGGCAGAATTAAAAGATTATAATCTTCGCGACCTAAGTATTTAGAATCTATATTAGGCTCTGTGAGTTAAGGTTGAGGTGACAGCATGCAACTAGCAATTTATGGCGCTGGCTCGACTGGCTGCTATTTGGGTGGGCTTATGCAGCTCTGTGGCCACAAGGTGAGTTTAATCTGTCGAGCACGCATTCGAGACTCGATTATGAATGCTGGCGGTATAACTCTCACTGACTATACCGGGCAAAATGAAAAGGTTGTGCCATCTGCGCTAATCACTCGTCTGACAGACGAAACCTTTGATGCGGTATTTGTAACTCTCAAATGTCATCAGCTCGAGGCTGCTGTCGACGATTTAAAGCAGCTTGCTGAGGATGGGGCGCAGCTACTTTTTATGCAAAATGGCCTCGACAGCCTGGATGCTATTCTGAACGAGTTGCCGAGCCACGCAGTGAAGCAGGGGGTCATCCCCTTCAATATACTGAGTCAAGACAATGCGCATTTCCATCGAGGTACTGAGGGCATTTTACTTTTTCACCAGACATCTGTAACGCAACAGCTTGCCAAGCAGCTAGGTGCCATTGGTTTTCCCTGTGAGCTGCATAAAGATATGAAGCCCGTAATCTATGGCAAATTACTGCTTAATCTTAATAATGCGCTTAATGCACTTGCCAATCAGCCTATTAAGACTCAGCTTGAGAATCGTAAACTGCGTAAGGTTTATGCTGCAGCTCAGCGTGAATGGCTCGAGGTGGCCAATATGGAGGGTGTTGAGTTGGCGCAATTTACGGCGGTACGACCCTCCTGGATGCCTGCTATTCTAAGTTTGCCAAACTGGATTTTTCTGCGCCTAGCTAAGGCAATGTTGGATATCGACCCTCATGCGCGCTCATCAATGTGGGAAGATATTAAGTTGGGCAGAAAAACCGAGGTAGCGTTTCTAAATGGTGCTATCGTCAAACGCGCTGAGAAATTAGGTATTGATGTTCCGATAAACAAAAAAATTACTGCCCTTATTCACAAAATAGAGAAGGGCGAAACTGTGTCGCTGACTTTACTTTACTAACTATACATACCCTAAAGTAACCATAAAACTACGTTATAGTCTCTACAGTCTTTGATGACTAAATATGGCGATGAGGTACTAACACCTATATACACACGGATACCCCCCATGGCCACCTGCATGGGGTGGGGGCTATAAAGTCTCTGAAGACTTCCAAGCCTTTGAAGCAAGGTATCAGGATAGTAGACATTTTTAAGCCGTTGACAGTGGACTGGCTTCTTGGGAGACTAGTAAATACGTTAGCTGACAAGGTTAATGGAGCCTAAAGTAGGCGATGAGGTACTTCTTCTCCGCCATATATTTAACTAATAGTTTACAGAGACCCTTTGGTGGCCCGGAAGAGACAATGCCTGCTCTACAGGTATATTTAGGCGTGGACATTCTTTGTGGTGTGGTGATTGAGAAAACCGCTGGTAGGCTAGATGGCAAGCAATACGTACCCTACAAGCATTTTCGATAGCCATCTTTTTCGGCTTATAGCAACATATACGACACCGTATGGATCAATCTGATATTGTTTTGTAGTCGTATGTGTACTATTGACTTATTACTGTTATTCGGTGTGTTGAAAAACGATGTCTACTCACTCTAAGGTTTCACCCGAAGAGCTGGCTGCTCTATTACCTCAGTATGAAGTTTCGCCAGAGAAAATGTCTCGAGTCGAAAAAAAAATTCGCAATCGTTGTATTCTCATTTCAGTGCTATGGATAGTTAGAATTGCAATTGTCATGTTTTACCCTGAATTTGTGTTGGTGACTCGAGCTGAAACACGGCTGTTAAGCCCTGATGATGTGAGTGGACTACTCCTAGTTCGCTTGGTAATGGTAGGTATAGGCGTAGGAGTGTATCTATGGTCATTCTTAACTAACCATTATTTTAGAACCATCAATGTGTTAGCGTTGATAATCATTAGTTGTCTTATTTGGAGTGATATAGAAGTCTATGTTTTAAGCTCAATGGCTGATCTAACGTTGCCATCCTTGGGTATGATTTTGTTCAGATTTATCCCTTTGACTCTGTTATTTCTCAATTATTTGGATATCCGGAAATAGAAAAAAGATCCCTGATCTCATGGCGGCCTCGATCTAAGTGGCCAAACCTGCCTGAATACCCTCTCGCCCGGAATGTTTTAATCTAAAAAAGTAGTGCTTGCTATGCGAATGATGGGTCATCTTTTTATAAATTATCACTCTGCCTCCACTGGTTTCATATTCAAACAAGATCTATCACAGGTTATACAGCCTTTAAAGTAGTTTGATGCTATGAGAAGCTCGTCTTCCGCCAAGAGAGTAGTTTTAGTTTATTAAAAATGGCTACCGGTTTAATTCGAAGATGGTTTTTCCTCTTGCTATAGTCCGCTCTACTTTGATATCTAACAACTGGGTAGTCGGCACGTTTAGCGGATTTTTGCTTAAGATAACGAAGTCGGCTTGCTTACCTACATCAATGGTTCCTTTTGTATCTTCTTCAAAATATTGATAAGCAGCATTGATCGTAACAGCCTTGATAGCATCAAGGATTGAAATTCGTTGCTCTTGTCCTAACACCTGACCGCTTCGCGTAAGCCGATTAGTGGTTGCCCAAAGCAAACGGATCATATCTGGTGGCACCACGGGAGAATCATTATGGACTGTAAAGACAATGCCTTTATCTAGACTGCTCTGGGTTGGACTGATACGACTGGCGCGTTCCTCGCCAAAAACAGAGTCTCGATGCCAATCGCCCCAGTAGAATGTGTGAGCCGAGAAAAACGAAGGAATGGCTTCCAGTTCTGCCATGATATCAAGTTGGTCTTCTCGCACTGTTTGGGCGTGAATCATCACCGTACGATGATCAGGAATACTGCTAGTATCGATGCTGCGGTTTAACGCATTAACAAAAAGATCCGCAGCAGCATCACCATTTGCATGGGCCAAAATTGGCAAGCCTGCGTCTATAAATTTCGCAAAAAGAGCATCTACTGACTCTGCTGGCATGATTGGATAACCACGATAATCGTGGGCGCCACCCTTAGGAGGTATCTTATACGGCTGGGTTAAATAGGCCGTTTTACCTTGTGGCGAGCCGTCTAAAATCATCTTAACACCGCCAACCTTAAAACCATTTATATAATGGCTCAAGAGCGGTAGTGGAGGGCTCTTTTCTCCAAGATATGTCTCATCAACCATCTGGAAAGACACGACGTCAATAGGGAAAGGTTTCTCATTGGCCGCAGATCTCAGTTCGTTTATCACACCCAGAGACGACGCCCCATCCTGGGCGGTAGTAATACCATATCGAGCGTAATCAAGTAGGCCAGCGTGTACTAGCTCATTTATATTTTCTGCCGGCGGAAGTAAGGACTGAATGGCAAAACCAGCTGTCTCCTCCAAGACTCCATTGGGCCTCTGGCTATCTCCTTCTCGACGAATAACTCCGCCTGGGGGGTTAGGGGTATCCTTATTAATTCCAGCAATTTCCAGTGCCGTGGAGTTAACTGCGGATAGATGGCCTGAAACATGAATTAGCAAAATAGGATGAGAGGTGGATACCTTGTCTAGGTCAATGGTGGTCGGATGTCGTGCTTCAGCAAGCAGAGAATCGTCGTAACCCATTCCCACAACCCAATCGCCTTCAGCTAGTTCTTTTGAGGCTATATGGCTTTTCAATGCCAAGACCAATCCGTTCATATCCTCGGCTGGCCCAACGGGAGGAGAAGCTATGTTGGCCATGCCGGAAAGCTTTCCATGCCAAGCAACGTGGCCATGAGCGTCAATAAAGCCAGGAAGTAGTGCGGAGTCCTCTAGATTGACTACCTCAGTAGTTTGCCCATCCCAATCGTCTCTCTGGCCCACAAAAACAATAGTGTCGTCTTTAACGGCCACAAAATTGGCTGATTCAGATTGTTCGCTAAGAGTGATGATATTGTCTCCGTAGAAGGCTATATCGGCTTGCTGCGCCTTATAGCAACCGGCGAGCAAAAATAGCGGCAGAAAGATAGCTAATCGGACATCTGTTAAACGTTTCAATGTCATTCCTCTCTTAATTGATGAAATTCGTGTACCAGTATACAAAAAGACAATCACGTTGTTTCAATTAAAACAACGTTCTATTAAATCGCGAATTTTACCTATATGTTTGAGATTACGATGCTTAAATATTCGTTAGCTGAATAGCTAGTGCATGACATCTCAGCTCGGTTTTGACGATTAAACAGGAGTAATACAACCCAAAAGATGGGTCTATTATCCGAGATATCCTAGTCTACTGTTATGCTGAAAAAGCCTTCATCAAAGGCAGGCTGCGTACTCGAATACCACTTGCAGCGTACACGGCATTGGCTAGAGCAGGGGCTATACCAGGTGTTCCAGGTTCTCCGCCGCCGCCAAGTTCATGGCCACTGTTTATGATATGGGTTTCAATAGTAGGAGCATCAGACATTCTTAGGGATCGATAGTCATGGAAGTTACTTTCAACTACGGCACCATCTTGAATTGTAATTTCTCCGTACATGGCCGCGCTGAGGCCATAGATAATCCCAGATTCAATCTGTGCCTTCATTCCATCTGGAGCAATAGCAAGACCTGGATCAATTACCGCAACAACTCGATCAACCGATACAGATTTATCAACAATAGATACCTCTACGACTTGAGCGACGATAGAGCC